>Ga0185299_10000090_pt1 | contig 286299 bp, 241 predicted proteins | sample PaiPotPPA55metaG_FD_128002 | JGI IMG/M metagenome (GOLD analysis project Ga0185299, IMG submission 128002) | Iron sulfur acid spring bacterial and archeal communities from Banff, Canada, to study Microbial Dark Matter (Phase II) - Paint Pots PPA... ...
CCCGCATAAAAAAGAGAAAACGCCCCTCCCACACCCCTAAAGAGAAAAAAACCTAAGGACGGAAAATACCTTGCACTTCAAGAGAGAATCTTTGGGGTTTGTACCCGTGGCCGTTTGAGCCTCTGCCTTCCATCTAATCTTTGCGCTCTCTGAGATAGGATTTTTGTTTCCATGTGTCTATCGGGCGGGCGCTATGGGTCGCCCTTTCAGGGCTCTGCTTTCTATTGGACTCGTAACCCAGGGCTTCGCCCTGGGCTGTGATAGAGCCGCCCCTGCGGGGCTGGGGTTCGTGGCACCATTGGGTCTCGTAACCTCCTCAATGGCATGCTCGTGCGTTTGCTCTGCGGGGTATGGCGAACCGATGCTAGCCTCAATGTGATGGTTCTGAATCGCCGATGCTTTGTCGTTGCGCTGCCGCTGCTGGCTCTTGCCGGCTTGGGGATGGTGGGGTGTGCTAATCCTGGGCCTCCAAAGCCTCCTTCGTTGAAGTTGCCGGCATACGTGACGGACCTTACCGCTACGCGTCGCGGGCCTACGGTGGAGCTGCTGTTTACGATGCCGCAGCGGACTACCGATAAGCTTCCCCTCAAGGCCGCCGATGTGAAGGCTGGGTTTTGCAGGGCTGTCGATAAAGGGGATTGTGTTGCCGTCGCCGAGCTGCCGGCGCAGAGCTTTGCTCGTGTTGCCAATGCGCCGCCGGGGCAACCCAACCAGACAGGGCAGCCGACTCTGGTCGTGGTGCATGACACGCTGCCTGCGGCGCTGGCCACCGGGGCGGCCCATGTGCTGGCTTATCGGGTGGAGTTGTTCAGCGATGCCGGCCGCACGGCTGGGTTTGCGGATCCGGCGTATGCGGCCAGCGGGGCGGAGCCTTCGCCCGTGGAAGAGTTGCACGCTCAGGGATCGCGGCTGGGAGTGGTGCTGAGCTGGAAGCCGACCACGGGACCGGACGACGGCGCTGTTGTACTGCGCCGGGAAGACATCTCTCCGAATCCAAAGATGCCCGCGCATGCTGCTCATCATGCGATGCCAGGTTCGAGTGCCGGGACCTCGCCAAGTAAGCCAGCGACCGCCCGCAGCAGCAGCTCGGCTGCCCTACCAAAAACACCGAAGGCCGCAAAGGCCAGTGAAGACAACGAGCCGAATGTGGTGTGGCTTACGACGGCTCCGCAGCCTGATCCGCTGGCGGGGGACTCGGCGGTTGCCGATCCCGTTCAGACTGCCCGTGACGGCATTACCCTGGACGAGACTGCGCTCGTCGACGAGCCGTATCGCTATACCGCCGAGCGGCGACGGAGCATGACCTTTGGCGGGCGAACGCTGGAGCTGCGCAGCGAGGTCTCCGCTCCGATTGAGTTCACGCTGCACGATGTCTATCCGCCGCCTGCGCCTACCGATCTGAGTGCGGCGAGCTTTGATAATCCGAAGCCGGCGATCGATCTTATCTGGCAGCCAGTCGATGATCCTCGCCTTGCGGGATATAACGTCTATCGCGATGGCGGCGATGGGAATAAGACTCGTCTGAATACGGCACCGGTGGCGTTGCCTGCGTTCCACGATGACACGGTTACGGTTGGCCAAAAGTATAGGTACAGCGTTACCGCCGTGGATGCTAAGGGCAATGAGAGTGTGCCGGTGGTGACGATGATTGATCCCAGTGCGCAGTAGAGCTTTTATAGATAGTGTGACGTGGCTCTTTTGATCCCGCCCTTACCGTGTCATCTCGACCGGAGCAGGACGATAGAACCATCCTGCTCCGGTCGAGATGACAGGCCTGTGGGGGTTCATCCAGGCATCACTGAGCGTTTATGCCACGGAAAAGAAAGCTTGTCCCGGGGGCTGAAGCCCGTTCTGTGGTGGTCCGCAATTGTCCTAAAGTCCGGACCCGGACCTATCTCAGAAGCAACAGCAAGTACCTAAAACTCGCGGCTCACTTTGCGTCTGGGGTGGCACCAATGCGGGGGTCCTTCCCCGTTCGGCTGCGCTCAGGGTTCAGGATGACGACGAAAGACAGACAACGACAAATCGTCCGTTTTGTTAATTGATTTAATTAAATGGGTAAGCCGCCGTTTGCGCTTCCATCAAAGGGGGCCCGTGAGTCCTACAACAACTCGTATACGCAAACAGCGGCTCCACTACATAAGACGCAAGATGTTGCAAAAGGTTTGTTCGGTCTTATTTTTTGGGTTTTGGGATTTTGGAACTTCAGGTCAGGGTGGGGCGTCCAATTGCCCATGAGCGATTCTGCAAACTCCACAATGTCCTATGTGAGGCTTGGATCCACCGGTGTCCGAGTCTCGCCGCTGTGCCTCGGCATGATGACCTACGGCTCCAAAAAGTGGCGCGAGTGGGTGCTGGAAGAGGATGAGGCGCGGCCGCTGGTGCGGCGCGCTGTCGAGGCCGGCATCAATTTTTTCGATACCGCCGATATGTACTCGCGCGGCGAGAGCGAAGTGGTGACCGGCAAGCTGCTGCGCGAGTTCCAGCCGCGCCGCGAAGAACTGGTGATCGCCACCAAGGTCTTCAACCCGATGAGCGACGGGCCCAATGACCGCGGACTCTCGCGCAAACACATTATGGCTTCGATCGACGCGAGCCTGAAGCGCCTGGGCGTGGATTACGTCGACGTGTATCAGATCCATCGCTTCGATCCGCAGACGTCGATCGAGGAGACCTGTGAGGCGCTTAGCGATGTGGTCAAAGCGGGCAAGGCGTTGTATCTCGGCGCGTCGAGCATGTATGCGTGGCAGTTTCTCAAGATGCTGAACTTTCAGCGGGAGAACAGGCTGGCGCGGTTCGTCACCATGCAGAACCACTACAACCTGGTGTATCGCGAGGAAGAGCGCGAGATGATTCCGCTGTGCCTCGACCAGCAGGTGGGGTGCATTCCGTGGAGCCCGCTGGCGCGCGGCTTCCTGACAGGGTCGCGCAAGCGCGGAGATGGCAAGAGCGAGACCACCCGCGCTCGCACCGACGACTTCGCGCATGGCATGTACTATCGCGACTCGGACTTCGACATTGTGGATCGCGTGACCGAGATCGCAGCGCAGCGCGAGGTGAAGCCCGCGCAGGTGGCGCTGGCGTGGATTCTCTCCAAGCCTGCGGTCAGTGCGCCAATCATCGGGGCGAGCAAGCCGTATCAGTTAGAGGATGCGATTGGTGCGTTGACGTTGAAGCTTACGGAAGATGAGATTCAGCGGCTCGAAGCGCCGTATGAGCCGCATCCGATTCTTGGGCATAGTTATTGAGGCTAGCTGCGTTTGTGGAGCGCTCTGCGCCTAGCGATCTCTGTATTTTGCCTCTAGCTCTAATGCTGCTTCGAGCAAAATGCAGGGGTCTCTCCACTGCGGCCGCAAAAAAACGCGGCCTTCGGTCGAGATGACAGCGTAGGGGTGAGTCGAAATAACAGATTTTGAGGTAGATCGAGATAACAAAGGAGAGGTGTGTCGTAGCACGAGTTGAAAGAAGCAATGAGGACAACCATACGATGCGCACGATAAACTAGATTTCTTGGCTACTTACCTCATCACCGGCATCGCGGGTTTCATTGGTTCGCATCTTGCGCAGGCGCTCGTCGAGCACGGGCACCATGTGCGTGGCATCGACAACTTTTCTACAGGGCGGCGCGAAAATCTTGCGCACATCGCCGAGAAGGTCGACCTGCTTACTGTCGATCTTGTGAACGCCGACGCCGTAGCCCGGGCCTGCGTGGGCGTCGACGGCATTTTGCACCAGGCAGCGCTGCCCAGTGTGCCACGCAGTGTGAAGGATCCTCGGCCGAGCCACAACTCCAATCTCGACGGCACGTTCAATCTGCTGGAAGGCGCGCGTGCCGCAGGGATCAAGCGTGTGGTCTATGCGGCGTCGAGTTCGGCCTATGGCAATCAGCCGGGCTTTCCGCGGGTTGAGACGATGATGCCGCAGCCCATCGCACCGTATCCCGTGCAGAAGCTCGCCGGCGAGCTCTACATGCAGAGCTACGCGCGTGTGTACGGCATGGAGACGGTCTGCCTGCGCTACTTCAACATCTTCGGCCCACGCCAGACGCCCGACTCGCCGTACTCCGGCGTCATCGCGAAGTTCTGCCTGCAGATGCTGCGCCGAAGCCGCACGAAAGACGAACAGCCCACGATTCAGGGCGATGGTGAGCAGGGCCGCGACTTTACCTATATCGCGAATGCGGTGAGCGCCAACCTGCTCGCGCTGGAGGCACCCGCGGAGAGGATCTCGGGGCGGGTCTTCAATGTTGCTTGCGGCGAGCGCCACACGCTGAACGAGACCTATCGCATTCTCGCCGGGCTTACCGGCTATAAGAAGCCACCTCTTTATACCGAGTCTCGCGCTGGGGATATTCGCGACTCGCTCGCGGACATCTCAGCCGCGCGTGAGGCCTTCGGGTATGAACCACTGGTGAGCTTTGAGGAAGGACTTGCACAGACCGTCGCGTGGTATCGCGAACAGTTCGCACCCTCGCGGGGTGTGAGCGCGTCCAATGCACCAGCATGAACTCTACCGGTACTCTCTCCTCCTGGCTCGCTCGCGTCGATGCCCGTGAAACACACATCGCCATTATCGGTCTAGGCTATGTGGGGCTGCCGCTCGCACTTCTATTTTCAGAAGAGCGCTTTCGCGTAACCGGCTTCGATATCGATGCAGGAAAAGTCGCCACGCTCAACGATGGCCGGTCGTATATCCATCGCATCGAGCCAGAACATATTGCCGGCGCAAGAGCGGCAGGCTTTCGCGCGACTACAGATTTTTCCGAGCTGCGCGAGTGCGACGCCATTCTCATCTGCGTGCCCACACCGCTGCACCCTGACCATACTCCGGACATGAGCTTCGTCACCAATACGGTAGAGGCGCTGGCGCCGCACACGCATGCGGGCCAACTCGTTGTGCTCGAAAGCACGACCTATCCCGGCACAACCGATGAACTCATCGTGCCGACACTGGAAAGGCTAGGGCCGACAGGGACTGTCGTTCTTCGGAACAACGAGGGATTAGGGATTAGGGAACAGGGATTAGGAAAGAACCAAGCTGCCTCCCCTGAGGCAATGCAGCCAGAAACAGCGAAGGATGCTCCTAATCCCTACTCCCTAATCCCTGATCCCTGCCTTGACGGCTTGATGGTTGCTTTTTCGCCGGAGCGTGAAGATCCCGGCAACTTGACGACACCCCGCCGCGAGATTCCCAAGGTGATTGGCGGAATCGACACGCGCGCCACACAGGCTGCGGTTGCACTCTACGGCACCATCTTCAACCGCACGGTCGCGATGTCGTCACCCGCTGCAGCTGAGATGACCAAGCTGCTCGAGAACATCTACCGCTGCGTGAACATTGCGCTGGTGAATGAGCTCAAGCAGCTCTGCCTGGCGATGGGCATCGATATCTGGGAGGTCATCGACGCTGCCTCTACGAAGCCCTTTGGATTTCAGGCGTTCTATCCCGGCCCGGGCATTGGAGGCCACTGCATTCCGGTCGATCCGTTCTACCTGAGCTGGCGCGCCAAACAGTTCAACCAGCCAACACGTTTTATCGAGCTCGCCGGTGAAGTGAACGAGGCGATGCCTGAGTTTGTGGTGCAAACCGTAGAGCGAGCGCTGGAACGCGAGGGCAAGAGCCTTGCTACGGCGAAGGTGCTGCTGTTGGGTATCGCCTATAAGCGCGATGTCGATGATCTGCGCGAGTCGCCGGCGCTTACCATCTTCGATCTGCTGGAGCGGGCCGGAGCGAGTGTGGCGTACAACGATCCGTTCTTTCCCGAGGTTGGCGTGGGGCGCAAGTATGCGCTCAAACGGCAGTCTACGGCGCTGGAGAGTGTAGGCGACTTCGACTGCGTGCTGCTGGTTACGGATCACTCGGCGTATGACTATGCGGCGCTGGTTGAGGCCAGCAAGATATTCGTGGATACGCGCAATGCTACGCGGGGGATGACGTCGGGGAAGATCGTTCGCTGCTAGCTATAACCCTTCTGCGGAAGATGATGGAAGGGTAGTGCGGGGCAAGTAGACCTGAGAAGAGGAAAGATGGGTGGGAGCGGTTCGCTTCGCGAATACCCCACCCTGCCGCGCAAAAAACGCGCGTCGAGGATGGGGCACCCGGTTTGTGCTGATACGAGCAAAGAACGGGAGAAAGCAGGTCCGCTCGCTACGCTCGGAATGACAAACAAGAAAAAAATGCACCTACACGGTTTGCCCTGCTGATACAGCGCTCGCCCAAGCCCATTGAAAGTTGTATCCGCCCAGCCAGCCGGTCACATCCACAACCTCGCCGATGAAGTACAGACCGGAGACGCGGCGGCTCTCCATGGTGCGGGCGTCGAGTTCGGCGGTGTCGATGCCGCCTGCGGTTACTTCGGCTTTTGCAAAGCCTTCTGTGCCTGCTGGAGTGAGCGTCCAGGCGTGCAGAGCGGCTTCCATGCGGGCGATCCCTGCGTTCGTCCAGTCCGGTGTAGGCTGTGCCGCTACCCAGCGCTCGGCCATGCGGGATGGAAGTATTGCGCGCAAAGCGGCAACGAGGTTTGCAGCATCGCGGCGTGCATTTTTTTCGAGGAGAGAAGCGAGCACTTCGCGGCCGGGCGCGAGATCGAAGCACACCTGCTCGCCAGGCTTCCAGTACGAAGAGACCTGCAACACCGCTGGCCCACTCACGCCGCGATGGGTGATGAGGAGCTTCTCGCGAAACTCGGGTGCGATCTTCGTGCGTGTTTTGCCTTTGGCCTCTGCGCGTGCCACCACCTCAAACGAGACTCCGGAGAGGTCGCACCAGCGTTCGCGATCTTCGGGTGCGAAGACCAGTGGAACCAGTGCTGCGCGAGGCTCGATCAGCGCATGCCCGAACTGCTGCGCGAGTTCGTAGCCAAAGCTGGTCGCACCCATCTTCGGGATCGACAAGCCGCCCGTGGCTACTACTACCGACTCGGCTGCAAAGTCTCCAGTGCTGGTTTCGACGACAAACTTCGCTCCGGCTTCTGCAGCGTGTTCTTGCCGTGCCTTAATAATTTTTACACCGCAGCGGGTCTCGACACCGGCCTCGCCGCATTCGCGTTCGAGCAAGGTTACGATGCGCTGTGCGGAGTCGTCGCAGAACAACTGACCGAGCGTCTTCTCGTGATAGCGAATGCCGTGCTTCTCCACCAGCGCGATCATGTCCGCCGGCGTAAAGCGTGCCAGTGCCGACTTCGCAAAGTGTAGGTTCGCGCTGAGAAAGTTTTCCGCGCGGGTGTGGATGTTGGTGAAGTTGCAGCGCCCGCCACCAGAGATGAGAATCTTGCGGCCTACACGTTCGCCGTGATCGAGCAGCAGCACGCGACGGCCGCGACGGCCCGCTTCGAAGGCGCACATCATCCCCGCCGCGCCCGCGCCGAGCACGATGACGTCGTAACGCCGCACGCTCATTGGACCCCGCAGGGCATGTCGTATGCGATCACTTGCGCCGCCTGTAGGGCAGATAGACGGGCTCCCACACATTGGCTCGCAAGGCCTCTTCGAAGGCGTCGCCGCGTACTGCGGCAAGACCTTCTGCGGCGGCTTGACGGCCCACAGCCAGCGCCACACTCACCGAGACTTCGCGCAACTGCTCGAGCGGCGGCAGCAGCGCGCCGTTCGGATTCTTCGCGGTTGGAGACATGCCTGCCAATGCCTGCGCGGCCGCCATGATCATCGCGTCGCTGACACGCTTTGCGCGCGCGCTCAGGATACCCAACGCGAGACCAGGAAAGATGTACGAGTTGTTGGTCTGCGCGATGCGATGCTGTGTGCCCGCGTACTCGACCGCACCAAATGGGCTTCCGGTGCCGATGATGGCGCGGCCTTCGGTCCAGTGCAATAGATCTGCGGGATGCGCTTCGCTGCGGCTGGTGGGGTTCGACAACGGAAAGATCACAGGGCGGGCAACGCCGCGAGCCATGGCGCGGACGACCTCTTCCGTGAAGGCTCCGGGTTGACCGGAGACACCGACCAGCACCGTTGGCTTCGCGCGTTCCATCACGTCCAACAGGCCGATACCGTTGTCACCGCGCTGCCAATCGGCTACGGCTTCCTTCGTCTGCGCGAAGGGGGCCTGCTCTGCACGTAGGCCGTCCATGCCTTCCACCAGCAGCCCATCTTTATCGACAGCGTAGAAACGGCTGTGAGCTTCGCGCTCACTCAGCCCCGCCTGCACCAGCGCGCTGCAGAGCAGCCCGGCGATTCCGCACCCTGCCGAGCCAAAGCCCAACACGGCGAAGCGCTGTTCCTGCAGGGGCACGCCGGTTACGTTGACCGCTGCGAGCACGGTCGCTGTCGCGACGGCGGCTGTGCCCTGGATGTCGTCGTTGAAGCTCGGCAGAGCATCGCGGTAGCGGTCCAGAAGCCGTCCGGCGTTGTGCCCCGCGAAGTCTTCCCACTGCAGCAGTACGTGTGGCCAGCGTTTCTTCACCACGCGCACAAAGCGGTCGACGAACTGGTCATACTCTTCACCGCGCACGCGTTCGTTCTTCCAGCCGAGATATAACGGGTCGGCGATGCGCTCGGCGTTGTCTGTTCCTACGTCTAGAAATACCGGCAGGCAGCTCAGAGGATGGATGCCGGCGAGCGCGGTGTACAGGGCGAGCTTGCCGATGGGAATGCCCATGCCGCCGGCCCCCTGATCGCCGAGCCCCAGAATCCGCTCGCCATCCGACACCACGATGCAGCGCACGCCGTCGTAGCGGGGATGGCCGAGGATGGTCTCGATGCGGTCGCTGTTTGGATAGCTCAGAAATACGCCGCGCGGCTTGCGCCAGATCTCGGAGAAGCGCTGGCAGCCTTCGCCGACGGCTGGGGTGTAGACCACCGGCAGCATCTCCTCGACGTTGCGGGTGATGAGCGCGTAGAAGAGCGTCTCGTTCACATCCTGCAGGTCGCGCATGAAGGTGTAGCGGGCGAAGTCGTCGGAGAGCGCGTGAAACGCCTTCATGCGCCGGGCTACCTGCTGGTCCAGATCGCCGACCTGCGGCGGCAGCAGGCCGTGCAGCGAGAACAGGTCGCGCTCGGCCTCGGTAAAGGCCGTGCCTTTGTTGAAGATCGGCGTACTCAGCAGACCGAGACCGGTGAGCGAGGTCTCGACGAAATCGGGTGTTGCGCGCGGCGGTGCCATCTAGACGATTTTACCGAAGCGTCAGAGTAGTTCGAGTAAAGACGTAGAGCGAGTCAGCGGCATGAGCCCAACATAGACGGTATATATCTAGAGGAATCCGATATTTCGAACGCGGTTAATCGAAGCGCGGTCTATCGTGCAATCGAGATATCCCACCCCTACAGGGCTCTAGCTTCTTTTGGCTTGTAACCCAGGGCTGGTATATATCGCCCCTTTGGGGCTTGTACCTGTGGCTGTTTGAGCTTCTGCGCTCCATTTAATCTTTTGCAACGCAGCGTCAAGACCTGTAGGTTGCTTGTCCTAGCACTATCGCCTGTGCCGGCAAACTGCAGGTCTTGACGCAAAGCGCGCCACAAACATTGGCATCGCGCTCTGCAACATGCAGGTCTCTCCACTCCGCATGACGATAAAACCATCATGCTACGGTCGAGATGACAGTTCTGGGGTGGTTCGTTTCGACATCCCACTAGATGTAGTTGCACACCGAGAGACGGGCAGAATAGTCATCATCACTTCGGCTTCTTGAAGCTCTTCTTCAGCAGATCCCAATCGTGCTCGGTCTTGTCGGCATAGGTGTGCGCGAAGGAGAGGATCGCGCGATCGAAGCGGTCGGAGTTGCCGATGTAGGCCGAGATCGCGACGGGGTCTCCGGCCCGTGCGTGGCCGCGTGCGAGCAGTTCACCACAGAGATCGGCGTAGCCCAGCAGGCCCGCCGCGTCCAGGGTCTCCAGGTCGAGCGATGCCTTGTGGTCGTTCAACTGACGCACCAGGTAGTCGCGGCCCTCAATGGTCGTGTAGCCGAGAAAGGGATCGGAGGTAAGCTGCATGGCGCGCTGGCCGTCAACTACGCGATGTCCCTGGTGCGTGTGGCCCGAGGCGTCCTCTGGCAGGTAGGGCGCGTAGGCGGAGAGAGCCTCTTCCTTGATCTGCAGAAACAGCGGGTCCGAGGACTCAGGACGGCTCCAGCCTTCGAAGTACACGCAGTAGTCACGCAGGCCCACCGAACCGGTTCCAACAACCTTGAAGGCGACATCGATCGGGTTGTACTGCGCGAGAAAGTGGCGGCGCTCCGGCTGCAAGGTGCGGACATAAGGGCCCAGCGACGCGAGCACGGTCTGTGCTTCTTTGGGCCCGAGCCGTTCGAGCACCGGAGGCTCAGATCGAAAGCGCCGGGCTGGGGAGGGTAAAGGCTGAGCGTGTTTTTTACCCGACCGCGGGATGGCGGATCCCGGCTCGGTCAGCTTGATCAGAATCTTTTGCGGCGTGGAGCGCTCCGCCGTTTCCATGATCGCCGGGATGGGGTCGATGTGCGCGAGCCGGTGGATCTGATAGCGCGCAAGCTCCAGCACGGGCATCACCGCAAACTCTCCCATGGAGCTGCGATAACGGGCCGTGAAAGTGGCCACGGCCTCCTGGCGAGCAGCGCGGCGGATGCCGGCCTCGCGGCCTGCGAGGATCAGGCTGGTGGCCAGCCGTTTGACGTCCCATTCGAAGGGTCCGTGGATCGTCTCGTCGAAGTCGTTGATGTCGAAGACGAGGCGGCCATCGAAGCCGGCATAAGCACCGAGGTTGTTGACGTGGGCGTCGCCGCAGAGCTGCGTGGTGATGCCGGTGTTGGGATGGGAGGCGAGATCGGCTGCCATGATCGGCACAGCTCCGCGAAAGAAGCCGAAGGCCGAGGCGACCATGCGTTCGTACTTGAGCTGCACCAGCCGCGTGACGCGCCCGCGCATGGAGTCGCGCAGCAGATTGAGCGGGGCTTTTGGGCAGGCTGAGATTTCAAAGTTCGCGTGCGCGCTGCGGGCAAGCTGCTTGCGGGCACGTACGCCCAGAGCGTGGCGATCGGCATGGGTAAGCGGTGTAGACATAGGAATCTCGCGTAGGCTCCCTTTGTGCGGTCGAGGAGCATGAACGATGATAGTGGATGGAGAGTGCAGCCGATGAGCGTAATCGAAGATATTGCAGTGATCGAGGAACAGGAGAAGGCGTTGCGCTTTGCCGCCTTCGACGCCGATACGGCCTGGCAACTGGGCGGCATCCTGAGATCGAAGCTGCTCGAACGGGGTGCCGGCGGGACAGTGGAGATCGAACTGGCCGGGCAGGTGTTGTTCGCGGGCACTACGGTTGGAGCAACGCCGGGGCAGGCTGACTGGATTCGCCGCAAACGCAATACGGTGCGGCGATTCGCGCGCAGCTCCTATGCCATTGGCCGTGCGCTCGAACGCGATGGCGAAACGCTGCAGGCGCGGCATGGGCTGGAGCTTAAAGACTATGCCGCGCATGGCGGGGGATTCCCCATCTTTGTCGTTGGGGTGGGATGTATTGGGAGCGTGATTGTCTCCGGCTTGCCGCAGCGCGATGATCATGGGTTGGTGGTTTCCGCGCTGGCGCAGGTGTTGGGGATTACGGTTGCGCAGCTGGAGTAGAACGTGACTTGATGAAAAGCTGCTTTCTCCCGTTCTTTGCTGGTACCACCGCAAATGTTGTCGTAAAAAGCCATGCACTTTCGGTTTTCCCCTGCGCTTTTCTGGGTGATGCTAACGAAGAACGGGAGGAAGCAGGTTCCTCACTGCGCTCGGAATGACAACCAGAAAGGCAAAGGCAGATAGCAGAAGCACCTTTCTATCTGGTGCCAGTACTTAAACGCCCGCTACACTTGAAGAAGATGTCCACACTTCGCATTACACGCCGCGCCGCCGACCGTCTCCGTTTGGGCCACCTTTGGGTTTACCGTACCGATCTTGAGCCGGCGCAGACCGAACCTCCTGCAGGATCGCTCGTCACGATTGTCGACGCGCGCAACCAGCCGCTGGGTACAGGCCTTTACTCCAGTGCCTCAAAGATCGCTGCGCGCCTTGTCTCGCAGACAGCGGAGCTTTCACGCGAGCAGTACCTTAGCGACGTTCGCAGCCGGGTTGAGGCCGCCCTGCAACTGCGCCGCGAGCTTGCGCCCGTCACCGCCGGGAACAATGCCCATCGCCTGCTGTTCAGCGAAGCCGACAATCTTCCCGGCATCCTGGCTGATCGCTACAACGATCTCGTCATTCTGCAACTGCTCGCGCAGGGCACGGCGCAGGACGACGTTCGCCAGGCCATCGTTGCAGCCCTTCGCGAGGGACTCGCGCCCAACGGCGAGACGCTAACCCTCTGGGAGCGCCCCGATCCACGTATCCGGGAGCTCGAACAACTGGAGGCTCCCTCGCCCAATCCGCTCTTTTCATCGGACTCTTCCGCTGCAACAACGACGATCTTCACCCTGAACGGCCTGCGCTTTGGCTATGACGTCGGCGCCGGACAGAAGACCGGTGCGTTTCTCGACCAGCGCCTGAACTACGCCGCAGCAGCAGCCCATGTGCAAGCGTCCGGCCGGACGGGTCGCGTACTCGATGTCTGTACCTACCACGGAGGCTTCGCTCTACACCTGGCACAGGTCTGCGAACGAGTCACCGGTGTCGACACCAGCCGTACTGCCCTCGAGGCAGCCGATCACAACCTCGCGCTCAATCCACAGTTGAAAGCCGAGACGGATTGGATCGAAGCGGACGCCTTCGAGCTGTTGAGCGCCTATGACGCTCAGCACGAGCGCTTCGACGCCTTCGTGCTCGACCCGCCTGCCTTCGCGAAGTCCAAACGCGCTGCCGAGGGAGCCCTGCGTGGCTACAAGGAGTTGAACCTGCGCGCGCTGCGCATGATCTCCGCAGGAGGGACGCTGATTACCAACTCCTGCTCACACCATGTGTCGCTGGAAGACTTCACGGCTATCGTCACCTCGGCTGCTGCCGATGCCGGTCGTCGTGTGCAGCTGCTGGAAACCCGCGCGGCAGCTGCCGACCATCCGGAGATTCTCACGCTGCCCGAGACGCGCTATCTCAAGTGCCTGATCTGCCGAGTGGACTAACGGTTCCACTTTCCGGTACATCTATCTCTCGTCGTTCTCTTGATTCTGAACGACGCTAAATGGAGAAAGCCTCGCACGTCGCTTGCTCTGCCACTCTTGTTTAGTACCATCAACGCGCATCCAACCAGAACGAGATGAGTCCACGCACACGGCTCTACCCATTTTTACTGTTGATCTCCTTTGCCTCGCTCGCCCGTGCGGCCACGGGGGTGCTTGGCGACTGGATAAATCCCACGCAGTCCGTGATACGGATCTATCCCTGCGGCAACAGCGTGTGCGCAAAGATCGTCAAGCTCTCGCCTACGGCTTTCGGGAAACTCGACCACAATAATCCCAATGCCAGCCTGCGCAACCGTCCGCTCTGCGGTTTAGAGATTGGCATCGACTTTCATCGGATTGACGCCGATCATCTCGATGGTGGCCACCTCTACGATCCCGAGTCAGGCAGAACCTACAAGGGGACCATCACCTCCGTCGGTGACGAGTTGAACCTGCGTGGGTATATCGGTATCCCCCTGCTGGGCAGGACTGAGGTGTGGCATCGCGTCCCGGCTGTTACGGCGTGTAATTGAGTGGAGCCTGCAGATACTAGAGCGCGATTTTTAATTTCGGCCATCGCTGGAGTGGTTTCACTGATCGCGTGAGGAGCGTCTGAACTACCCATTTCTTGTCATCTCGACCGAAGGCGGCGTTCTTTGCCGCCGTAGTGGAGAGACCCCTGTATTTTTCCTGAAGCAGCATTGCCGCAACAAGCAAAATACAGGGGTCTCTCCGCTACGCATCACGATAAAACCATCATGCTTCGGTCGAGATGACAGTGTTTGGGTGGGTTGAGACAAAAACAAGAGCTACGACCCCTTCTAAGACGCTTTAGAAGAGAAGCTTCAAAGCGACCTGGGTGTTGAAGGGTTCGCCAGGCCCGATGCCAGGCGCTCCGTTGGAATCGCCAATCGTATCCGTGCTTCGTCCGAAGGAGCTTGATCCAAAGGACGAAGAGCTCGGAGCTGCGAGGTTGATACGGTTGGTAATGTTATAGAACTCGGCACGGAACTGTGCCGAGACACGTTGCGTGATATGCGTTGTCTTGAATAGAGACAGATCTGCCGACGCATAGCCGGGTCCGTAGTAAGCGTTGCGGTGAAGAGTGCCGTATGTTCCCACGGTGGGTGCAGCAAAGGCTTTCGGATCGACCCACTGCACATAACGCGAGGTCTTGGTTGGAATGAAGGTGTGTGAAACGTCGAATGGCTTACCGACGAGATTGACACGTTGATAGCCTTCGTTCGTTCCTGTTGTATCGCTGGAGGTAGTGATATTAAACGGCGCGCCGCCATGCAGGTTGATCAAGCCATTGGCCTGCCAGCCTTCAGCCAGCCACTTAGGACCTTTGCCGAATCTGGGCAGCTCATAGCTGACAGCGCCGTTGAAGCCGTGACGGGTGTCATAGTCGGAGTTACCGTATTCCCCCCTGAAGTTGTTGCTATTCTGCGGCAGCTTGCTGCGATATTGCGTCATATCGTCGAGGTTGTGACTCCAGGTGTAATTGAACTGTGAACTCACACCATGCCACGAGCTCGTACGTATGGTTGCCTGCAGAGAGTTGTAGTTGGAGTTACCAATCGTCTCCACCTGATTAATGACGCCGTAGGTTGGGAACTGTGAGTAATAGGGGCGGGAAGATTGCTGTACCGATCCGGGTTTACCGCCAAGAACTCCTATGAGCGGATTGGTCGACAAAGCCGGATTCAAGCCCGCCTGATTGATATCCACCAGCGCAACCTGATGCCGGCTCTGGCTGCCTACATATCCCAGCGAGAAGATGGCCTTCGATCCTACAGCTTGTTCGATACCCAGCGTGTAGTTGGATGTGATGGGCGTCTTGAAGTTCTGGCTCACCGAAAACAGATTCAGGATGCTGGAGGGACTCCCCTGAAAGAGAGGAACCCCTGTCTCCCAGGTATAGGCATTCTGGCTGATGGTCTGCACCGGTGAAGTTCCAGCCGGGTTGCCTTCAAACCCATTGGGGCCGCCATTGCCAGGACGGTTATCGAGGAATGGACTCAGGGAAGTTGCATCGTAGAACACCCCATAACTTCCACGCAGTACAAGGTGGCCATTTTCCTGCGGCTGAAAGGAGAAGCCGAGGCGTGGAGCTACGTTCGTATATTGGGTTGGGTAAAGACTGCCAATGCCATCTCCCTGCACAACAAGCCCACCAAGCGAGGGAACAAAGGTAGGCAGATCTTTGGAGCCATCATGCAATGGGCCTTCATAGTCGTAGCGAACACCGAAGTTCACATTCAAGCGATGTGAGACCTGCCACGAATCCTGCGCAAACAGATCAAAGTTATTCACATACACCAAACGCTCTGCGTCGCCACGAGCGAGGGATGACGAAACTACTTTGCCGGCAAGGAAGTCCGCCAATGCGGCTACATTCGAATCGGAGCTATAGGGATTTGTTTTATACCCGCCCTGCGAACCATCAAAGGTAAAAGTTCCCAGTCCGTTGCGGTAGTAGAACTCGTCGAGCTGTGCCTTGCGGAACTCTCCGCCAAAACGAAGCTGATGCGCGCCGACGTTATAAGACACGTCATCCGTAACGTGTCCAACAATATCGTTGCGGCCCTCTGGGGGTGTCTCACCGGTCGGATCGAAGCTACCGATTTTAATGAGTGGAGCACCATTCGCAACATCCGTATCCAGACCTACAGCATTTACATCGAAGCTGTGATTGAAGTCGTGGAAGACCTGGTTATACGCACTTACACCAAACAGCAACTGATTCGTCAGGCGTGGCGTGACGACAGCGTTATACACGATGGAATAGTTCTGCACGTGGATAGGAGCTACCTCGTAATAATCCTTGATGTAGGACCCTACAGGAGCTATCTGATTACCCTGCCCAACGATCCAACGGGCAGAGATACTATTTTTGTCGTTAAAGTTATGGTCGAGCTTAATAACTCCGTTATTGCTATAGCCGTTTTCAGCCGAAGGAATATAGTTATTTGCGGTCGCAGGGCCCGTCAAAACAGATGCTGGCCAGAGTAAATTTAATACGTTCGTTGAAAGCGGGTTTACTGAAAGCCCATTCAGCGTAAGCAGGTTTTGCGCTTCTGCTTGATAAGCCGTCGATGGCTCGGTCCCAGTCGTCAATACACCGATGAGAAACTGCTGCTTTTCGAACGAGGTAAAGAAGAAGGTACGATCACGACGGATGGGCCCGCCAAGTGAGAAGCCATACGCCTCATTGCGCAACTTCGTCTTGGGAACGAAGACTGGGTCCGCGGCAAGAGCCTCGTTGCGGTTGTAGTAGTACGCACTGCCATGCGGGCTATTGGTGCCGGACTTGATCACCAGATTGGCCGTAGCTCCCGGGTTGCGCCCAGTCTCAGCGGTTGACTGTGTCTGGATCGAGAACTGATCGACGGCATCCAGCGGCAAGACTGTTCCCGCAATGCCTCCGATACCACTCTGATTGATGGCCGAGTTATTGGCCCACAGATCGTTGTTGTCCGTACCGTCGAGCTGCCAGTTAGTCTGGTTGGTACGCGCACCGTTGATTGAGCCAAGCACACCGGTATAGCCGGCAAAGCCGGGAATGACACCAACAATCTTCTTGAAGTCGCGTCCGTTGAGTGGCAAGGATTGCAGAGATTTGCCCGCGATCACGGTTGTCTGCTGCGTCGTCGTCGTGTCGAGCGACAGTGCGTCGGCCAGCACTTCAACAGTGGTACTTTGATCCGCGACGCTCAGGTGCAGTGGCAACGTATAGATTGTGCCTGCGCTTACCGGAACGCCTTTTACATTGATTGGCTGAAATCCAGGTGTAGCAACGTGGACCGTATAGCTGCCAAGCGGCAGATCCTGAAAGCTATAGCCACCTGAATCTGAAGTAAGGGTGGTGTGAACTACACCCGTCCCTTCATCCGTTGCCGTGACCTGAGTATTGGGAACTGCCGCGTCGGACTTGTCCGCGAGTGTGCCGTTGATGCCGCCACGAAAGGTCTGTGCGATGGCTTGCGTCGATGTCAGTGCAAAGAACGCCAGCAAGAAGCCCGATAGAAAGACATAGATTGCTTGTTGCTTGATACTTCGTGTGCTACCCATGATGCCTCCAAACTGTGTTTCGAAAGAGCTCTTTATTAAAAGCGATGGCCCGGATTTTTTAGATCTCATCGTGTTGCGAGTAATGGGGAACGAGAACAACGTAAAAAGAAAATGGCCCGCAGGTTTTTACCTGCGGGCCATCTAGAGAGTGTATGAAGTCAGCTTCAGCAGCGGACACAATCCCTGGCCCATGCATAGGCACAGCAACACTCGGGGGATACAGGCACGAGCAGGGAAATTGAATTCATAATGAATTTATAGCAGAGCTGGATACCCTGTTGCAATGGCAGTAACTGGTGACCATCCAATGAACACGCGGGTTATTTCAGTTAATGTGTCCTTAGAGACCTGTCGAAAAACTTCACTGCCATCTCTGCCACCTTCGCATGTACCGCATCTCGATTTACACTCGCGTTGTCCGCGCAGTAGGTCCCGAGTTTGGTCTTGCCCTCAGAGGTACAGGTGTCGAGAAAGGTATAGTGCATCACGCCGCCCGGCAATATCGTCTCCCGTGCGCCACGTACGTTCATGCGAATCCAATCGTCATTGTCGCGAGCCGGCGCAATGGGATCCGCGTTGCCTACAACCATCTCCACCGGAAGGCGAATCGCACGCAGACTGTCGTCAGTAAATGTCATGCCCATTGCAGGAGCGATCGCGAACACTGCCTTAACCCGTGGATCCTGGAAGGAGTCGCCAGACCGCGCCAGAGATTCGCCGCTGGTCTTGCGCACAGCTTGCAGCATCTGATGGGGACTGCCCATATTGCGCATCTCCGGGATGTGGCACGCCGCCGTGTCCGCGTCTTTGACTCCCTTATCCGACTTTTGGCTGCTATCGGTTCTTTCACGGCATAGATCGTAGAGGACGCTGATATCCGTCTGCGCGCCAGCGAGTTCCATTGCGGTATAGCCGCCGATAGAGAATCCAGCCGAGCCTACACGTTCCGGATCGATATGCGGACCTATCTCAGCGTCTGCCAGCACGCCATCCAGCACTTCACTCAGATCGGTCGCCCGCTCCCACCACAGCACAAACCCCTCGGCCGTATAAGGCTCGCGGGAGTTGTTTCCCGGATGGTCCACCGCAACCGCAATGTAGCCTGCCCGCGCCAAGGCCGTGCCAAGCCAAGCCATCTGCTCGGCCGAACCTCCCGAGCCATGCGACAGCAGCACCAGAGGAAACTTTCGCAGCGAAGGCTCGAACTGCACATCGGGTGCAGCCGAACCGGCCTCAAACAATGGCGCGTCCGGCGGTCCGATCGTTTGCCTGGTCTCAATCGTTGTGGAGATCGCTGGATACCAGATGGTGCAGCGCAACTCCTTGTGCTCAGCCCCACGCCAGTTGCGCGTCTGCGCCGGATGAAACACGCGTGTCGCCAGACCAACGTGCGCGCTCGTCTGCGCCCGCGCCGCTATCGCTACCAACCCGATCAGAGCCAGTGCAAGAATCCGTCTCCGCATGATTTCAGCTTAGATGCAATTCTCCGCGCACACCAGTGCGCTAGGGCGGTTCTAATAGTGAGGCCCCAGACGAGCTGCAGGTCTTGACGCAAGCGCGGCACAAACATTTGCATCGCGCTCTGCAACATGCAGGTCTTGACGCAAGCGCGCCACAAACATTTGCATCGCGCTCTGCAACATGCAGGTCTCTCCACTTCGCATTGCAAAAAGCGCAATGCTACGGTCGAGATGACAAGGTTGGCGGAGTCCGACTTCGCACTAGCGTGGCGAGTCGTTAGTTCGTTGAATAATATTGCCCCGTTTACCACAGCGCGAAGCGCGTTCTCCGATGCTTTAGCATCGGGGAGACGGAGGGAGCCGTAGCCTTCAGGCTACGGAATTGAGGCTCAGAAAAATTGGCCTTTAGGCCCGGGCCTTTTTTCGGCTGCATACAAAAGGCCCGGGGCTAAAGCCCGATTCTTGCGTGGCTCTATTCCGAGGCCTAAAGGCCTCGGCTCCCTCCGCCCCGCGACGCTAAAGCGTCACGGTGTGCGCTTCGCGCTATTTTGAACTTTCTCATTCTTCTACGAATTAGCGACTCACCACACTAGAGATGAAGCCGCTCCTACTCCGGTAACTCGTTCATCTGCTGCCTATACTTTTGCCCATCGAACTTCTTGCCGGTGCTTGCGCCTGACATATAGCGGCGTTTGCCGAACACCGGCCGCTCGCCCCACGCACGGTCGAACTTGCCCAGCACAGCCCAGGCTACGCCGGCATATCCATTTGGATCGCGCCCATCCAGAAAGTATCGATCGTTCAGATAGATCGCCCATTTCATCGCAGTCGTAGTATTACGTGTCCACTCCACGATCTTCTTGGCCCAGTACATACGGAGGTAATTGTGCATCCATCCATAGCGGACCATCTGCAACTGCGCGGCGTTCCATAACTGGTCGTGGGTGCGTGCGCTCTCGAGTTGTGCAAGTGTGTAGAGCACCTCGCGTTCGTCGCGATCATGTTCGGCGATGGTTGCACTGGCCCAGTTGTCCGCGCACGCCGGCGAGTCGTACCCCGGCTGATAGCGCACGAAGTTTACCGCCAGCTCGCGCCACACGATCAGTTCGTTGAAGTAACTATCGCGAGCAGCACTTAGTTTTGGATCTCGCTTTACCTGCGCGTTCAGTGCGAGAGCGATGGTAAGTGGGCCGATATGCCCGAAGTGTAGATACGGACTCATCTTGCTCGATCCATCGAGCTCGGGATGGTTTCGATCACGGTCATAGGTCTCCAGCATCTTGCCGCAGAAGGTGCGCAGCCGCTTCATCGCAGCACGATGCCCACCCTGCCACGCAGCAACTGGCTGAACAGTGCGATCAAAGTCCTGCCAATCACGGGTCATATCCTTGCGCACATCGTCGACGTGAAGGCCACGCGGTTTGCGCCACGCCTTCTCCGCATGCGGATTTTCATAGGGGTGTAGAAACTCCGGCAGGGCGCGATACAGCCTTGGCCGCGCTACGCCGGCGCTGAACTGAGCCTTCTCCAGCAGCTTCGACGGCACAATCACATCCGCATCTACCGTCCAGAAGGGAACCCGCAGATTCTTGGCGAGCCGTACGCGCCATTGCTCCGGCTCGCGCATCGGGTTCTCATCACCAATCACCATAGCGGCATCGACATCCGCGAAGAATCGCTCGTGATCCTCCTGTGGAGCCCGCCGCATCACGAACCCTACGCCACGCTCTGCGCAGTCCTCTTCGATATCCGGCAGTCCCTGGTTGAGGAACGCATAGTGACGCAGATTGGCATGAGGAAAGTTCCTGATGCCCGCGAAGTACACCACGCAGGGCAGCCCCAGCGTATTCGCAACTTCAACGGCCTTATCGAGCGCATGATTGTCGCGCCCACGCTGTGACCGCTGCATCCAGTAGACGACGCACTTGCCCTTCGCCGGAGCGCCTGCGCGCCTCACTGTCACTCGAGGATCGTCGGCCAGTTCACGCAAGTCTTTCGACACGCTCTCATCTTGAGAAAAAGCCTCAGCGATTTGGGCATACTCCGCGTCCTTTTCCTGTGCATTCTTCAACGCAACTCCCTCATCTGATATAGCTTCAACGTTATCCTCTCCGCGCTGTCCTATTACCATTTGAGTTGCTAGAGTTTCTTTACCATTAGGTCTGCGAGAGTTTCTATGTCCGTAAAAGCCACCACCGATTCTTGTCTCCCCACTGCGCCGCCCGCAATCGAACCCGTCACCCTCCGCCGAGCCACTGCAACCGATGCCGCGGCGCTTGCGCTCGTCGGCGCCGCTACGTTTCTAGAAGCCTTCACCTGGATGCTGCCGGGCGCAGACATCGTTGCCCACTGTGCGAAGAACCATACGCCCGAGGCGTATGCCGCCTACCTTGCCAAGAAAGACACGCGCATCACGCTGGCGGTCACCGGTGTCGATGTGCCCGTAGGCTATGCCATGCTCACCGCGCCGGATCTTCCCAGCTTCGATGTTCTGCCCACCGACATCGAACTCAAGCGCATCTACCTGTTTTCGCGTTTCCGCTCGACGGCGACACCAGTAGAAGGTCTTCCGGGTGTTCGCACGGCCCAGGCGCTCATGGATGCGGCTATCGCGGATGCACGCGCACTCGGAAGCACACGTCTGCTGCTGGGAACACACGAAGGCAACGAGCGCGCCATTGGGTTCTACCGGCGCAACGGCTTCCGCGAAGCTGGAACCCGCACTTTCACTGTCGGCACACAGGTTTGCTGCGACCTGATTTTTGCAAAGCCGCTGGAGGCAGTCGCACGATGAAGCTTACGGCCCCGCCGCATCGCGGCCGCTCCTCCGCCTCTTCCTCACTCTCCCAGACCACCGCTCCCGGTTTCCTAAACCCGAACCAGCAGAAAGTCATCGCCGCTACCGGCGCGCGCTCGACCTCGCGCTCGAACCAGAACATCTACCATCTGCGCTGCGGACTCTGCGCCCACGACTATGGCTGCAACGGGCTCGACATCAAGGCTCGCCTCTGCCCCAGCTGCCAGTCCGGCGTACCCGGTGAGCCCCTCCGCGAGCGCGGGCCTATGCTTGATTTCGCCCCCTAAAGACTAGAGTCCTTTGACTCAGGAAGGTCTGGCCATCTTTTTGATAGAAGTTGTGAAAGCAAAATACGTCCGATTATCGGATATACTTCGCGCATGACCTGCCTCTTTTCCCGCACTCTTGTTTCGAATCGGGTGTCCGCACCATGGATGTGAACCACCGCATCGCCGAAGTTACCCGCCGCATCGTAGAACGTAGCCAACCTAGCCGTTCCCGTTATCTCGAGGCTCTGTCGGCCTCTATCCGCACCGCACCGCATCGCGAAGCTCGTGGCTGCGCCAATCAGGCCCATGGATTTGCGGCCTGCACCTCACATGACAAGGCCGTGCTGCGCCAGGGTGGCTCCGGCAATATCGCCATCATCACGGCCTACAACGACATGCTCTCCGCGCATCAGCCCTATGAGCGGTTCCCTGAGCTTATCCGCGCCGCCGCCCGCGAGGCTGGCGGGGTGGCGCAGGTCGCCGGCGGCGTTCCCGCCATGTGCGACGGCATTACCCAGGGCGAGACCGGCATGGAGCTCTCGCTGTTCTCGCGCGATGTCATTGCGCTTTCGACCGCGGTCGCGCTCTCGCACCAGACCTTCGATGCAGTTGTGTGTCTCGGTATCTGCGACAAGATTGTCCCCGGCCTTGTGATCGGCGCGCTCTCCTTCGGGCACCTCCCGACGGTCTTTTTGCCCAGCGGCCCCATGACCTCCGGGTTCTCCAACGAAGATCGCAAATATCTGCGGCAGCGCTACGCAGAAGGCCAGGTGACTCGCGCTGAGCTGCTGGAAGCGGAGGCAGCCTCGTACCATAGTCCCGGCACCTGTACCTTCTACGGGACCGCCAATACCAACCAGATGATGATGGAGATCATGGGCCTGCATCTGCCCGGCTCCTCGTTCGTGAACGCGAATACACCGCTGCGTGATGCGCTCACCCGGGCCGCCGTGCATCGTACGCTGGCCCTTACCGCCTTTGGTTCGGAATACACTCCTGTGGGCACGATGCTCGATGAGCGGGTGTTCGTTAATGGGCTTATCGGACTGCTCGCCACGGGCGGCTCAACCAACCACACTATGCACATGATCGCGATGGCCGCTGCTGCGGGAATCAAGTTGGAGTGGGCCGATTTTGCCGCGCTTGCCGAGGTTACGCCGCTGCTGGTTCGGGTTTATCCCAATGGCAAGGCTGATGTGAACCACTTCCACGCTGCCGGCGGGATGGGGTTCCTGATCCGCGAACTGCTCGGCGCTGGACTGTTGCATTCTGACGTAAAGACCATCATGGGGACCGGGCTTGACCGGTATACCCAGGAACCTTTTCTGGATGCGAGCGGCGAACTCACCTGGCGTGAGGGTGTGGCTAGTAGCGGAGAGACGAAGATCCTTCGTCCGGTAATCGAACCGTTTGAGAACCATGGCGGTCTTGGTGTGCTTCAGGGCAATCTGGGCAAAGCGATCGTCAAGACTTCGGCGATTGCGGAAGACCGGCACACCATCGAGGGTGTTGTTCGGACCTTCCATAGCCAGGAGGAGATGCAGGGGGCGTTTCTGGCGGGGGAGCTGCACCGGGACATCATCGTCGTGGTGCGCTTCCAGGGGCCGCGTGCCAATGGCATGCCGGAGCTGCATAAGCTTTTGCCGCCACTGCAAGCCGTTCAGAGTCATGGGTTTAAGGTGGCCCTGGTCACCGATGGCCGACTCTCCGGGGCTTCGGGCGACGTGCTTTCGGCGATCCATCTCACGCCCGAAGCCGCTGATGGCGGCCCCATCGCCAAGCTGCGCGATGGCGATCGCCTGCGGATCGACGCCAATACCAACGAGCTCAATGTACTGGTGGATCCGGCGGAGTGGGATGCCCGCTCGCCCATTCACGAAGACCTCGCGGAGTCGCAGTTCGGGGTCGGCCGCGAGCTCTTCAGCATGTTCCGCAATACGGTCAGCACACCGGATCAGGGGGCTTCGATCTTCACCGCCCGCAGTTAACCGGTTGGGTGGGAGCGAGCCCGCTCCCGCCTGCATCTTTCCCCCTAGGATTCGCGTCTAAGGGAGTGGTACACTATGTTTCACTGGAGACGTGCGCCTTTGAGTTGCCGAAGCCTCAAGCCCTGAGTGACTTCCGCCTGCGCCCGCGGCCTTGACCGCACCCCCGTCCCAGTGATCCGACACAACCCAGGGAGACCTCCGCGCCGCACTCACGAGCGCGTTATTTTCCTCTAAATATTTTCTCGCGCCAACCCGCGTCGAGACCCCCAGGAGCGCCCAACGTGGCTGACGAAATCGATAAGTACGAAGAAGACGTAGACCGCATCATCGACACCGGCAAGGAAAAGGGTTACTTGACCTACGGTGAAGTCAACGACCTGCTGCCCGGCGACATCACGTCGCCCGACGAGCTCGATGATCTGATGACCACCATTAACACCCAGGGCATTGAAGTGCTCTCGGGTGAGGGCCGTCGTGCGGCCAGCGAACGCGCAGCCGAAGAGCACGACAACGAGTCCGGTGAAGAAGGCGACGATGTCGAACTCGACCTTTCGCCCGGCACGCTCGAGAAGACCAACGACCCCGTCCGCATGTACCTGCGCGAGATGGGTACGGTTCCCCTGCTCACTCGCGAGGGTGAGGTCGAGATTGCGAAGCGCATTGAGCGCGGGCAGATGCGTGTGATGAAGGCTATCTCGCGCTCGCCGATCGTCATTCGCGAGATCACGGGCCTCGGTGAAGACCTCAAGCGCGGCGTCCGCAACATTAAGGAAGTCGTCGTATTCGACGAAGAAGAGCTGACGGAAGAGATTCTCGCCGCGCGCGTGAAGCAGACTGTCGCGCGCATCGACGAGCTGATCAAGCACCAGAAGAAGGCGGCCGACCACGCCGTCCGCGTCGCAGAGCCGCATGGCAAGGACGCGAAGGCCAAGGAGAAGGACAAGCGCAAGAGCCGCTGGCTCATGGGCCGCGAGCATGTGTTCGTCAACCGCATCGTCCGCGAGCTGAAGTACACCAACGGCGAAAAGAAGCGGCTGCTCGACAAGGTCAACAAGACGGTCGACTCCATGCGCACGCTGGAGCGCCAGATTCGTTCGCTCGAGGCGAAGTTCGAGGCCTCGCGCTCCGAAGAGCTCAAGAAGGAGTACAAGCGCCAGCAGAAGAACTGCCGCGTGGATCTGCAGCGCGTGGAGACCGACTCGGGTATCTCACTCGACGCCCTGAAGCGCACGCAGCGCGAGATGATCCAGGGCGACATGGACGCGGAGAAGGCCAAGCGTGAGCTGATCGAAGCCAACCTTCGTCTCGTCGTCTCCATCGCGAAGAAGTACACCAACCGCGGCCTGCAGTTCCTCGACCTGATTCAGGAAGGCAACATCGGCCTGATGAAGGCCGTCGACAAGTTCGAGTACCGCCGTGGCTATAAGTTCTCGACCTATGCCACGTGGTGGATTCGTCAGGCCATTACGCGCGCCATCGCCGATCAGGCCCGCACCATTCGTATTCCGGTGCATATGATCGAGACGATCAACAAGCTCATCCGCACCTCGCGTCAGCTGGTGCAGGAGCTGGGCCGCGAGGCGTCGTCGGAAGAGATTGCCAAGCGCATGGATATTCCGGTGGCGAAGGTCCGCAAGGTCCTCAAGATCGCGCAGGAGCCCATCTCGCTGGAGACGCCGATCGGTGAAGAGGAAGATTCGCATCTTGGCGACTTCATCGAAGACCGCATGGCTGTCAGCCCGAGCGATGCTGTGATCTCAGTCAACCTGAAGGAGTACACCTCCCAGGTACTGCGCACACTGACCCCGCGGGAAGAGCGCGTGATCAAGATGCGCTTCGGACTCGAGGACGGCAGCGAGCACACGCTGGAAGAGGTAGGCCAGAGCTTCCAGGTCACTCGCGAGCGTATTCGCCAGATAGAGGCGAAGGCTCTCCGCAAGCTGCGTCATCCGTCGCGCTCGCGCAAGCTCAAGGCGTTCGTCGATGGCGTCAAAGAGATGTAGTTCGCGACACAACACTGAAACGCAAAGGGCGCGCCATGATGGCGCGCCCTTTGCGTTTCATCCCCGATTTGTCAGGTTGTTTGCATTGGCAATAGTGCCGATACAAACAGCCTGCAGGTCTTGACGCAAAGCGCGCCACAAACATTTGCATCGCGCTCTGCAACATGCAGGTCTCTCCGCTACGGCGTAAAATCGCGCCTTCGGTCGAGATGACAATTCTGGGGTGATTCATTTCTGCTTCACATTACCGGTGAAATCGCTCTAAGCCTGCGCTGCGGGCACAAAGCCGTCGCATCCTGAGATTGGGGTCACCTTCAGGTGTAGGGCTGCGTGCTTGGGGTGGCCGCAATCGTCCAACATGCCCTCGTCGGCCTTTTTGCTGGAGAGAATCGACACCAGAACTTGCGCCTTCGCGTGCTGCTCGCCAAAGTGGCTACACAGCCCGCACTGTCCGTCGTGAACTGCCTGCATACTGACCTCCCAAGGCTTGTTTTCCGCCCGCTCTCTTCACAGTGTGACTCCACTCGAAGGGCTGACGTTGCCTGATGCCGGCAATTCTCTACCGCGCGAAAACCCTTGTCAATACTGGAGATGTGCGACCAAACCGGTCCGCCGCTTGCGTGTGTACGGCTAACTATTTGGGGCGAAACCAACCTACCGCTGATGTCCGTCATTTCGACCGACCAACGGGAGCGGAGAAATGACACGTATTGGTGTGGGCTCATAAGTACAGCGATGAGGTTGTTTTTCCTCGCAGAACGTTGAGAGCCTGCGGGAACGAAATTTCTCAGAAACAGATACATGAGTGCAGTTTCTGCTTGTGCCGGGAACACGCCGCATAACACACAGAACGGATCGATGTACAGCGGGAAATCGGGTAGTTACTGCCCAGTCAATATCAAGTGAAACTTCTTTGATGACGAAAAAAATAAATTGTGTAATGGTATCTAAAGTTGTATTTTTACTTCTGCTTTGCACCAATAATTTTCATTTTTGATTCCTCTGGTTGCAGCCAGAGAGAAAGGTCAACCCACACATGCTTACCATTGTTATCAACCTCGCAAGCCTCCTGACGTTCCTCGCTGGTTTCATCAGCATCTCGTAGTTCAGCACACGGCGATCGCCTGCTCCAAGGAGCGGGCGATCGCCGTGTTTCCCTTAAGAAAGAAACCTTGTTTCACAAACGGTATTCGCTCCCGCCAACAGCGGCCTTCGGCTGCGTTCAGGTTCTGGAGAGATCTTTCTTTCTGGGCGAGAGAGCGAGACATCCGCGTGGCTGCTTCTGCGTTTATGGAGATACAGAACCCCGTTAGGCAGAGGTAATGTTTACTCTCCAGTCAACATCAAGTGGAACGCCTTGATGACTGAGCATGGATTGTTATTGCGTAATGCCACCTAAAGCTGTATGTTGCTTCTATTGTGCCCTGCACTTTGGAACTTTGACTCCTCTGACTTATCTCAGAGAGAAAGGCGGATCAGCTCATGCTTACCATTGTTCTCAACCTCGCAGCCCTCGTAGCATTCCTCTCCACTATCCTCAAGATCTCCCTCACATAGAACTAACCCACTCAGGATCAGGTTTTAAAGGCAGTCGTTGCTTCGCAGCAGAGTAGGATAACGAAGCATCGTGCATGACCTCTTCCTGACTGTACGAATAACGAGACGCTGCACGGCCCTGGGGAAATAGAGTGTTTACTCCGCAGTCAATATGGAGTGAAAGCTTCCCAGAGAATCAAACGGCCTATTGTGTAATTGCATGTAACGTTGTATGTTCTTACCGGGCCCCCGCAATTCTGAATTTTGATTCCTCTGGCTTTGCCTCAGAGAGAAAGGTGGATCAACGCATGCTTACCATTGCTATCAACCTCGCTAGCCTCATCACGTTCCTCGCCGGTCTCCTCAAGATCACCGTTTCGTAGTTCAGCACACGGCGATCATCCGCTCCTTTGAGCAGATGATCGCCGTGTCTATTTAAGGTGCCTTTTCGATGGGTTGAGTGTGATTTCTCCGGTGGGAGAAGGCGTGCAGCCTGTCCGAGGAGCAAGCAAAAACAAGAAGCAGATTCCCTACGGGAATGACAGAAAGAAAAGCAGAAGCAGCGGCTGTTAGGGTTGTGTGGTGTCTGCGTCCGCTGCAGCGGCCACTTTCTTGTTGTGGCGATTGCGGAAGCGCCGGACGATGTCGGGGTAGAACTCGACCGCCAGCGTTCCGATGGCGCCTTCCGCCGTAACCGTAGCGCCGCTCTCTATGGTTTGGCCAACACCACGATCCGAGGCCGGATAGTAGATATTCGAGATGGCGCCCCCGATGAAGTTGCCCGTGATATTGGAGTAGTTGAACTGCCAGCGGCCGTTGTCGCCTTTGGCGCGCACGGTGGTGGAGAGCGCGTACCAGACGCGATGCATGGCCTTGCCATGGCCCAGACGGAAGTAGCGCGGGTCCTGATGGAAGACGGCGGGCAGGACGGCGTTGCCGAAGAAGTTACCGATAAAGCCGTCGGCGTAGGATGAGCCGAAGCGCTTACTGTATCCCCCGATGCCTCCGCGCCACTCCGGATAGGAGCCCTTCGCCTGCTCGATCAGCGCGTCGATGCCGGCGATGCCGAACTGGTAGGGATCGATCGAGCCCCGGAAGAAGAGGTGGAACTTCTGGCCGGGAGAGAGCGGGGTGGCGTTGCCATTGATGACCGCGTTGAAGCTGGGAACGAGGCCGAACATGCGCTGCTTCTCTTCGATTTGCAGCTCTTTTGCGGCGCGCGCGCGGCGCTGCTCCGGTGTCTCGTTTTGAGGGACAGGGGGTTGGGAGGGGACGGGCTGCTGCTGTTGGGAGCTTGATTCCTGCAGTTGCGGGATGGGAGCGTCCGGCAGGGTGAGGGTGGCGAGCTGGTCTTCAGAGGTTTGGGAGTTCTGGCTCTGCGACGGCGGCGCGGGAGCTTCGGAAGACGCGGTCGTGGCCGCTACGGAGTTATCGAGCGGCTTGGCTACCGTCTGCGCTGCCGTCTGGGCTACGACGAGGCCGGAGAGAGCGAAGAGGGCAAAGACGAGCAGAACGCGGCCTTTCAAAATCGTGGTTTTCCTTAGGGTGTCTGGATAGAAATAGACGGGTTTTCTCGATCGAAGTTGCACGCTGGCGGCGGGGCGGGGAGTACATGGCCTGGGCGGTAGGTGCAAGCTTAATTCTAGAGCATTTTCACGATTACAGTGAACCGGATGAGTTCCATGAGTGCCGTTTTTATTGGGAAAAACGGCGTATAGATCTTTGCTTTCGGTTTACACCCCTAGCGAAAATGCTCTATTCGGTCGTCGCCCTTCTGGCGAGAATTCTCGGCTGAGGAGGTTGCAGTCGCGTTTTTGCGCGATGGCCCAGCTTACAGAAGCGTGATGCGGTGCGCGCGGCTCGACGGCCTGTGCGGCTTCAAAAAACGCAGGTCGCCTTCGCACGAGGATTTGTTTACTTTCCCGTTAATATCGCCTGAAAACTCCCGGTTTGACGAAAGAATTGTGTTGTGTGCTGGCAGGTAAGGTTGTATGGTCTTTTCTATTGGCTTTCGTATCTGTAACTGCGATTCCTCTGTTTCTTCAGAGAGAAAGGCGGACTCATCTCATGCTTACCATTGCTATCAACCTCGCAAGCATCTTCACGTTCCTCTTTGGTCTCCTCAAGATCACCGTTTCGTAGTTCACCACACGGCGATTGTCCGCTTCTTTGAGCGGGCGATCGCCGTGTCTCTTTAAGCGGCGGCTTTCGATTCCAGTCAGCAACGATCATGCTTTGCACGGTGGCATACCTCGCAGAAGCGAGAGGCGAGCATCCGGCTCGGCTGCCTCTACTCCCTACAACAAAGGCAGTTCGGCTTCGGCGGAGGGAATGCTTACTTCCCCGTTAATATCGCCTGAAAACTCTCCGATTGCCGAAAATTGTGTTGTGTGGGAACAGGCAAAGTTGTATGGTCTCTTCCATCGGTTTCCGTACTTGCACCTCGACTCTGTGTTTTTCAGAAAGAAAGGCGGACCAACTCATGCAATCCCCGCAGATCGTCATTGATAATCCCTTCCTCAATTTCATCCAACACCTCCTCGAGTTATTTGGTTTCCTCCAAGCCCTGTAGTCCACACCACGGCGATTGTCCGCTTCCTTGGAGCGGGGTGATCGCTGTGTCTATTTAAGCGGCAGGTTTTCGCTTCTGCCGGCAGCGACCACACAGATTTCTCGCCGTCCTTCCCGCATGGATGTTAAGTGTGGGAGCGGGCCATCAGTCGCAGATTTCTTCGGGACGCGAGGCCCTGGCGCAACCATGTGGCGGGAAAGATTCCCATGAGTGCTACCCAGAAGCCGAAGCCCCAGAAGACATAAGCCATTCCGACATGATCTTTAGCGGATACACCAAAGGTGAGCCCCAAGGCGAGGAAGACGAGGAAGCCGCAGAGAAGCGTCCCGGTGAGGAGCCAGGGCCAGCGAAGGTGACGGCGTTTGAGAAGCCCGTCGAGACCGACACCTACGAACCACCAGAACGGCAGGCAGTAGATCGGATAGATGACAGCGCGCCAGGACTCAACGGTCATGCCGGCGGGTGTCCAGGTCCTGGGCCACGTGGACGAGAGTCTGGAAAGTGGCAATTCGATAGCTATTGCAGGGAGATCGACGGCCTGGATCACGTGCGCCAGGTGCGAAGTCGCAGCAACCACGGCGAAACGCAGGAAGCGTTTGCGAGGTATCGTGACCTTTCCCAGGCTGGAAGAAAAACTAACGGCTGGAGCGCCACGCGCGCTTAGTTGGAAGTTCGCGTAAACCAGTGTCGTTGGCACGGAGATGAGACAGACCCAAAGCGCCAGAGAGAGGACTGGCAGCAACAGGCTGAACGAGATGCGGCGGGACGGCACGTGTGCAGAGTATCGCAAGTAGGCCTTGGTCCCATTCATAGGCGTGAAGCTGCGGATGAATTGGTCCAGCAGATGTTTGACTTTGGGTGGGCTATCCGCACATTCGCGTATTTAGGATTGGTCATAAAAGGTATCGGATTTAGCAGAGAAATGCGACAGGCGTCCAAGCGAACATGACAAAATGAACTGATGCCTAATGACCACCTAACTGTCCTCGACCTATTCTGTGGAGCTGGTGGTATGTCCCGAGGATTCTCGGATGCTGGCTTCGAAGTGCTTCTTGCCGCGGACAAAAATCCGGCAGCGGTAGAAACATATAGTAGAAACTTCTCTCATCCCGCGTTGGAACTTGATCTTTCTTCGTTTGTAAACTTGCCGAGCGCCTCTGTCATTGTTGGAGGTCCGCCGTGTCAGGGATTCTCATCAGCTGGTGCACGTCGCGAAGGAGATCCACGGAATACGTTAGTCGGCACCTTTGCTCGCATAATCGCTACGCAACGTCCTAAAGCATTCGTGTTCGAAAATGTTGAGGGCTTTCTCACCGGAGAAGGTGGTGCGCATGTACTTGAACTCTTACGACCATTGATCTCCTCCGGTTATCGTATTCACTTGAAGAAGATCAATGCAGCGAATTACGGAGTACCTCAACATAGAAAACGTGTCGTGGCAATAGGCGGCCTAGGTTGGGATCCGACCTTTCCAGAACCAACACATGCGGCGTTTGGTGCGCCTGGGGCAACATCACATGCAACACACTTACAACTTTGTCCCACAGTTAGCGATGCGCTAAAGGGTTTGCCTCAAGCAGCGGTTGGAGGCTCTGGACATCCACAAGGCCATTCCTATAAAGAACTCTCGTCGAGTGCTCGTCTACGAGCCGAGCAACTAATGCCCGGTATGACGATGCGAGACCTTCCGGTATCTCTTCAGCATCTGAGCTATCAGCGCAGGTCAAAACGTCGCGTAAGCGATGGAACACCAAGCGAACGCCGGGGAGGGGCTCCCGCGGGTGTTCGACGGCTTTCGCCAGATGAGCCTTCTAAGGCAATAACCAGTGGTGCGAGCACGGAGTTTCTACACCCTCGTGATCATCGCAATATAACCCTCCGAGAATGCGCACGACTACAGACTTTTGAAGATGACTTTATCTTCTGTGGATCTCCGAGCGATCAGGCTCTTTTGATTGGAAATGCGGTACCACCGTTGCTTGCACTACAAATAGCGCTCCAGCTACGCAAGGATTTAGAAAGCGCGAAGCAACTCCATGAGACAGGAGCACTACTCTCATTTGTTCCCACTAGGTCTTCGGGGATGAGTCCAGCGCTGCAAAGAACCTCCGACCTTGTTGCAAGACAAACTGGCGTGAATATTGAGCAAGAGGAGTTGCCCTTTGTCTTTGTCTAAAAGTCAGTTACAGGCGCTTACGAAAGTTTGTGCATCTGGTGGAAGCGACATCGATAGCGCGCTCGACGAAGCAACCTGCTGCTATCTCCTTGCCATATTGGCGAGAGATCTCAGCATCTCAAAGGAATTTCCAGAATTGCCGGCTGAGCCAGTCGAACTATTTTCTAGCGCCACACCTTCCTCTTTACGTGTGGATGGGTGCTCCTTTCTTGATAAGTATGAGCGGGCTTTGAGCAAGATTCCTGATGCCGACGGCTATTTCATGTGCCTTGCTAAGCTTCATAAGGCTCGGCTTAAATATTCCCGTATCCTTGAAGCACAGCCTCTTCCAACAGTCGATCAGGTTGGCCCTCGTGCGTTGCTCCAATACGGCAGCTTGAAAACTTCCTCCCTCGCTGCGCTCTTGTTTTGGAGAAAATGGATGTTTGACATCGACAATCGTGCAGGGCAAGAAACGGGGTATCTTTTCGAGCCAATTATTGCGCATTGCATCGGTGGCGTTGCCTTCGGCGCAAAGAACAGCCCGATTAAAAGGCTTGGCGGGAAAGGCGGTCGTCAAGTTGACTGTTTACGTGAGGAGATCAAAGCAGCGTATGAAGTCAAGGTTCGCGTAACAATTGCAGCTTCCGGACAAGGGCGTTGGGGAGAAGAGCTTAGCTTTCCGCTCGAAGCCGCTACCAGCGGTTATAAACCGATTTTGTTAGTTCTTGATCCTACATCAAACCCAAAGCTCCTCGAACTGGCAGATGCTTTCTTCGAAGCAAACGGTGAAGTGTACTTAGGAGATGCGGCTTGGGGACATCTAGAGGAAGCGGCCGGCGCGGTGATGGCCACATTTCTTGATAAGTATGTGAAGAATCCAATTGCCGATGTCTTGCAATCGTCCCCGTACAATTTGCCGGATTTCACACTGAAATCAAGTCCAGGGAAAATCACTCTATTCATAGGTAATGAAACCCTAGAAATAAATCGCCACGAAAGCCCAAGTCTCGCAACTTCAACAGACACTATTCCATTCGATAGTGATTCCGGACCATCAATTCCATAAGGTTTAGCATCTGTGATTGTTTCGCGTGATGCTTTCACGACCATTACTCGACCGTTACGCTCTTTGCCAGATTCCTCGGTTGGTCCACGTCGCAGCCTCTGCGGACAGCTATGTGGTACGCCAGCAGTTGCAGCGGCACGACTTCGAGGATGGGCAGCAGCAGCTCGTGGCTCTGGGGGATCTGGATGACGTGCTCTACCAGTTGGCCGATGTGTTCGTCGCCTTCGATGGCGATGGCGATTACGCGGCCGCTGCGGGCCGTTACTTCCTGGATGTTGCTGAGGGTCTTTTCGTACTTCAGCACGCTGCTCGGGTCCGTGGGGTCTTTGGTCGCGATGCAGACTACCGGGAGGGTTTCGTCGATCAGAGCATTCGGCCCGTGCTTCATCTCGCCGGCGGGATAGCCTTCGGCGTGGATGTAGCTGATCTCCTTCAGCTTCAGGGCGCCTTCGAGCGCTATCGGGTAGTGAATGCCGCGGCCGAGGAAGAGGAAGTCGCGCGCCGTGGAGAAGGACTTGGCCAGCTCGCAGCACTGGGCGTCGACTGTGCGGAGGATCTCTTCGAGCTTGCCGGGAACGCGGGAGAGCTCGGTGACCAGATGCAGCGAGGCGGCGTCCGTGATCGTGCCTCGGGTTTGGGCGAGGTAGAGCGCGAAGGTGAAGAGCGCTGTGAGCTGGGCCGTGAAGGCCTTGGTGCTGGCGACGCCGATCTCCGGGCCGGCGTTGGTGGTGATCGTGCCCTGGGCCAGGCGGGTGACGGCTGCGCCTACGACGTTGCAGATGGCGAGTGTCTTCGAGCCTTTGGCGATGAGCTCGTGCTGAGCCGCGATGGTGTCGGCTGTCTCGCCGGACTGCGTGATGAGCAGGCCAATGTCGGTGGGCGAGGGTATGGGGTCGCGGTAGCGGTACTCGCTGGCGTAGTCGACGTCCACGGGGAGGCGGGCCAGGCGCTCGATCATGAACTTGCCGGCGAGGCCGGCGTGCCAGCTGGTGCCACAGGCGGCGATGGTGATGCCGGTCGCAGCGCGGAACTCTTCGGGCGTGATCTGCATGTCGGGGAGAAAGACCTTGCCGGTATCGAGCGAGACGCGGCCCAGGGTGGTGTCGCGGACGGCGCGGGGCTGCTCGTTGATCTCCTTGAGCATGAAGTGCTTGTAGCCGGCCTTTTCGGCCTGGATGGGGTCCCAGGTGATGCGCTGGGGCGTGAGGGTCTTGGGCGCGCCTGCAAAGTCAGTGAGCTCGATGCCCTGGGGGGTGAGGGTGGCGACTTCGCCGTCCTGCAGGAAGTAGATGGTGCGGGTGTGGTGGAGGATGCCGGGGACGTCGGAGGCGAGGAAGTATTCGCCTTCTCCGATGCCCAGCACCGCAGGTGGGCCCATGCGGGCGGCGACGAGCTTGTCGGGTTCGTGCGCGGAGAGCACGCCGATGGCGAAGGCTCCGGTGAGGCGCTTGACCGCTCTTCTTACTGCTTCTTCCAGGGGGAGAGAGGGTGGGGCGGAGAGGACGGTTTGGGATTCGTCGCTGCCGTCGAGGGCAGGCAAAGCAGAGATCTTTGGCTGAAAGGTGCCGGAGGTATGGGTGGTGCTATCCGCTTCGGGGTCCTTCGACTGCGCGCGTTGCGCTTCGCTCAGGATGACGGAGTTTTTAGGGGTGCGAGCGAGTTCGAGCTCGTCCTGGATGACGTGGGCGATGATCTCGGTGTCGGTTTCGCTGGCGAACTTGTGGCCCTTGGCGATGAGGGCGTTCTTGAGCTGCAGGTAGTTTTCTACGATGCCGTTATGCACCACCACCAGCGTGCCGGTACCGTCGCGATGGGGGTGGGCGTTCTCTTCCGTGGGGCGGCCGTGCGTCGCCCAGCGGGTGTGGCCGATGCCGTAGGTTCCATGCACAGGGTCTTCGCGGAGGATGGCGTCGAGGTTGCGGAGCTTGCCGGGAGCGCGGCGGAGTTGCAGCGGGTAGCCTCCTCCAGCAACGGCGATGCCGGCGGAGTCATAGCCGCGGTATTCGAGGCGGGCCAGGCCCTCCATGATGACAGGGACGCAGGGTTTGGGGCCGATGTAGCCGACGATTCCACACATAGTTAGCAGTGTAGATGGAGAGAGGCCAGGGATTAGGGAACAGGGATTAGGGATTAGGGATTAGAGGTTCGGTTCAGCTACGAGCTATGAGGTTGTTAGCTATGAGGAGGGTGCGTTCGTCCAGTTTTGAGTTTTGAGTAGGACAGTGGTGAGTACTCTTTTCCAGTCGTGAGCATCCGGGGTGCTACTTGATTTGGGAAAGTTTGAAGGAGAGGATGAGCGTGTCTGGAGTCATGCGATGCGGAGAGTGGTTGCAGTGTTGTTGGCGGGGTTGGGGATGGTATGCGGTGCGTGCGCACAGGATCCGCTGAAGACGCTGCCGCATAACTACTGGGTGGAGTTTGAGAATCCCTCAGTGCGAGTAGTGCATGTCCACTATGGCGCGGGGGAGCATGTGCCGCAGCATGATCACTCTAAGACTCCTACGCTGTATGTGTATCTCTCCGATGCGGGGCCGGTGCGGTTTGTGCATACCGGCGGCGACGACTTCTCGATCGTGCGTAAGCCGGTGCAGACCGGGCAGCTGCGGCTGAATGCCGGGCGCCTGGAGACGCATCGCGTGGAGAGTCAGAGCAAGACTTCGAGTGATTTTCTGCGCGTTGAGTTCAAGACGCTGCCACTGCATATCGAATCGCTGCATGCGCGCGTAGCCGCGGCGGGCGAGGACTTCTGGAAGGCTGCGCAGCCGGAGAAGGTGGAGTTTGAGGATGCGCATCTGCGTATCGTGCGCGTGGGCGTGCAGCCGGGGAAGAGTGCAGTGTTAGAGTCGCATGCGTCGCGGGTGGTTTGGCTGGCGGTTCGTGTCGATGATGCACAGTGTGCGGGGAAGACGGCGCATGCGGGGGAGGGTTGGGATGCGGCGAAGCTGGGTGTGCAGGCGGGGGCGAAGCGGGTAGAGATTTTGCGGGTGGAGTTGAAGTAGGGGTTATTTAGACAAGATTGGGGTGGCGCGTGCGAAAGGCACCCCACCCTGCCGCGCAAAGAACGCGCGTCGAGGATGGGGCGCCCGGTGCAGTGAGGATGGGGCACCCGAAGGTGGGTACGTCGCGGACTCAGCCTTGGGTGTTGTAGAGCAGCACGGCGCTGGCGGGGGCGATGATGGAGGCTTCGCGGAACTTTGCGGGCTCAGTGAGTTCGACCTGGGTGGAAGAGAGCGACGGCGCGCTTAGCGTGAAGGCCAGGCTGTAGCCGGAGAGATCGATGCGGAGTTCCTTTGCCTTGTCCTTGTTGATGATCGCGATGACGGTCTGGCCGGTGGGGAGCTTGGCCGCGAAGGCGGTGGCGTTCACCTCGCCGGGGTTGAAGTCGATCGGGATAATGGTTGCGCCGGCAAAGTGTCCCGCAAACTTCATGCCGTAGAAGACAGGTTCGGCGACGTAACGGCCCTCGATCTCGGCGATGGGCGTGTAGAAGGGGCGCGGGTGTGGGGCTTTGGGGTCGGGCATGAGGAGCTCGCCGGGGAGGGTGCCGCCAAGGGAGTCCGCTACGGCCTTGCCACTGCCGCCATGCAGGTTGGCGCCGGCGTAGCCGAGCGAGGCGAGGGTGAGGAGGTAGTCCGCGGACCAGAGCGAGGCCCCGAAGACGTCCGACATGCCGGGGCGGCCTCCGCGGTAGCAGCTGTTGCCTTCGGTCATACGGTACTTGGTGCCGATCCTGGCAGCGGCGGCGCGGGTGGTTTCGGCGACAGTCTGCACCTTGGGATTGGACTTGAGTAGGTCGTCGAGGTTGGCTTTGGGGTTCGATGGTGGACCGGTGAAGTAGTAGTGGTGGGAGATCGCGGCGATCTCGGGGTGGTCGTGCAGGGCAGCGAGGCGCGTGGAGACGGTGGTGGGCCACTGCGGGTTACCGGCGACGTCGGGCAGGCCGAAGCGCGCGGAGGGGACGCGGGCGCGGATGGCGTTGGCGGCGGCGAGCCACTCGTCGAGATAGGCGTCAGCGGACCACTTGGTCTTATCGCGGAAGCGGCTGGGGAAGCCGTCGGGCTCGTTCCCGACCTGGAAGTATTCGAGTTTTGGGCCGAGGGTTTTGGAGACGAAGACGGCCTCTTCGGCGGCGCGTGCGGGGGTGCTGGTGCCGAGGTTAATGCCGTAGAGGCAGGTCCAGCCGGTCGCGTCGAGGAAGGCGCGCAGGTTGATGACAGCCTCGGGTGTGACGGAGTAGGCGAGCTCCTGGAAGGGGCGCTCCTCGGGGCGGAGCGGCACGATGACGACGCTGGGCGGCAGTGGCGGCTGCTTGCTGGTGGGGGTGGGCTTCCACCAGCCGACGTCGGAGGTGTTGCCGCCAATGCGGAGGACTCCGTTGGGGCTGAGAGAGCGGAACTGCGCGACGAGGCCTTCGTTGTTGGGCGAGAAGAAGGCGGGGTCGGAGAGCTGCTGCGTCTCGTAGCTGAGGCCGATGAAGTTCTGCGGGATCGTCGGGCCGGGGGCATCAGGGTGCAACGTGAGCGTTGCGGCGGAGGCGCGCGTTTGTGCGAAGGCTCGGAGGGTGGGGAGCGTTGCGGCCGTGGCGGCGGATGTGAGCAGGAAGCGACGGCGGTTCATGGACTTCATGCAGAGAAGGGTACGGGTTGAAGGTCAGGAGATGCAAGCCGGGATGAGGAGACTGGCTGATCCATTCATGCGGTTTTATTGGAGGGCATGACCTGCTTTGCGAAGCGGGCCATCTCGGTGTGCTGCGGAGAGGATTGCAACAGCACGAGCGAGCAGCCGGCGCCTTCGAAGTCGGCGAGGCGCTGCTTTACCTGCTCGGGTGTGCCGATGAGGCCGCTGTGCAGGCCGCGGTTGGAGACAGAGTAGTCGCGCAGGCTGATCTTCTTTTCGAGTTGCGAGCCGGTGATCCACTGCTGAAAGTTCGCGAAGCCTGCGGGCGATTGCGTGGGGTCGGGCTGCGCGGTGATGCGGTCGACCTCGCGCTGGGCTTCGGCTTCGGAGTCGCGCACGATGCAGTAGCCGGTGACGCCGAAGATCATTGGCGGAAGCTGGGGGTGCTGGGCTCGGCGCTGCTTCATGTCGGCGACCTTCGCGGCGATGGTGGCGGGGTCGTCGCCGTGCATCAGGTAGGCGTCGCATTTGGCGGCGATGAGGTTCTTCGCGGCTTCGGATTCTCCACCGGCGTAGAGGGTGGGGCGGGTGGAGTTCGGCGTCCCCGAATAGGTGCGGTGCGGGAAGGGTTTGGGGGAGAGGAGATTGTCTTCGACGTTGTAGAAGCGGCCGGTGTGCGAGGTGTGCTGCGTGCGCCAGCAGCAGTCGAGCACGTCTAGCCATTCGCTGGTTCGGGCGTAGCGATCGTCGTGCTCGTCGAAGGCGATGCCGTATTTCTTTGCCTCGTCGGCCCACCAGCTGGAGACGACGTTCAGGGTAAGCCGGCCACCGCTGATGCGGTCGATGTTTGCGGCCTGCTTGGCGAGCAGTGCGGGGTTGTGGAATGTGGGGCGGACCGCGACCATCAGCTCGAGCTTGCGGGTTACAGCGGCAAGCGCGGCGGCGGTCGACCAGGCGTCGAGTGAATCGGCCTCGGGGCCCTTGATGTCGTTGAGGTTCAGCTCGGCGATGAGGGTGAGGTCGTAGCCGAGAGCTTCAGCCTGCTCGCAGAGCGCGCGGGTGTATTCCCACGTGGCGGGCATCTGTTCGTCGTCGATGTTGCGTAGCCAGCCGCCGAAGACGGGGAGCCAGAAGCCATAGCGCATGAATGGAGGATCCAGTTGAATATTTCGGGCAGAGTTTAGGCGGCGACCTTATGCCGTTTACGTTCCTGCTTCCAGCGCTCGGTGGCGTACTTTCCTTCCAGCAGATAGGGAAGGTAGTGGTCGACATCCAATTGCGGCCAGGCTATATCCACGCCAGCGTGTATCTCAATCTCTGAGAGCTGCGCCTCGGTTGCATTTTCCAGGCCCTGCATTTCTTCACGAGGGATGACAAGGCGGTGGCCGTCGTCGATATGCAGAACGACTAGATCAAGTCTGCTGTCATATTCTGCAGAAAGAGCGCGCGGAAGTTCGGGTTCGTTCTTCGCACGCTCAAGTGCTGCGTCGATCTCTTCGTCCGTTGTTTTGAGGACCCAATCAGCCACGCACCACACTCCACAGTTCACAGTTGATCTGCGTACTTTCTTGCCGTTCGCAAAATATAATTCACGTCAGACCTCTTCGCCCCAGGAGGAGTGACAGCATCTCTCCGGTTCGCAAGGTCAACAAAGCCATCTTTCAGTTCAATAATGACCCTGACCCCAGCGTAGTAGCCATGCACATGCGGAGGCAGGTGATCATTCGAGTAGGCTGCGAAACGTACACCGTCAAACGTTTTCGAACCCACACAGATACTTTAGTCCAGCGACTTGTTCTGAACAACTAAACAGTAGTAACAATGCCAGCTTCAGCTTCTAGCCAGTCGACGAGTTTGGCGAAGGGATCGAAGCCGATGACGTTGGGGCCGTCGGCTACGAAGTTGGAGAGAGCGTTGGTGTCGTAGTAGTAGCGCTGGCCGTCGCGACTGTCGGTGATGTATTCGACGCCGCCGATATCGATGCCGGAGTGCCGCATGATCGTCTCTACATCGGCGATGGCTTCGGCAGGAGGTTGGTAACCTTCGACCGTGATGCCGGACTTGGGGGCGTCGATGGCGCAGGCGGCGCGGTTCAGGTCGACTCCAGTGGTTGTCCGGCAGATGTCCGCGGGGCACAGGTCGAAGGTCTCACCTGTGATGTACACCTTGATCGCGTAGAGGAACTTGCCGTTCAGCACTTCGACGCGGACGATGTGCGCGTCCTGGGCAGGAATGAACTCCTGGACTAAAGCTGTTGAATCGAGGCCGAACTGGAGCGCGTCGGGGCTGCCAGCTGGAGCCGCGATGGCTGCGCGTAGTTGCGACATCCCATCGAAGCGCTTGACGCCTGCACCGCTGCCACCGATGTTCGGCTTGACGACGATGGGCCAGCGCAGGCCTTCGCTGGCGGCCTCTGCCTGCGCGGGGCGGTGGATGACGCGGGCCTTCGGATAGGCGATGCCAAGCGAGTCCATCAGCGTGAGCTGGCCGGCCTTGCTGAGCTCCGAACTAAAGGCCTTGAAGCCGTTGATCACCTTTACGCCGCGGCTCTCGAGGTGCTCGAGGAAGCCGAGGGTGTAGAAGATCTGGTCGCCGTGATCGCGGTTCCACGCCGAAGGCGACATGCGGTTGAAGACCAGCGAGTACCTCTCCTCGGGATGGTCTTCGGGCGAGTAGAAGTGGTCGGGCGCAAACAACTTCACGTACGGCGTGCCGCGGCGGTCGAGTTCGGCGAAGAGCGGCTTGAACCAGTTTGGTTGCTCGTAGTAGATCGCGAGGGGGAGGGGGTTCGGCACTGTATCGTTCTGCATCTTAGCGTTCTTCATCTTCTTTAGGATATGACGTTCGCGGGTGCCTTGGGGACGCGGGTTTGACCTCGCTTCAGTGAGACGCGTAGTCTCGGCTTTCGGTCTGCGTGCATTGTGGACCGGTGGGTAGGGTCAATGAATAAGGTCTTCGAAGGTGCGGATGCGGCGTTGCACGATGTGCCTGAGGGTGCGACGGTGATGCTTGGCGGCTTTGGGTTGTGCGGTATTCCGGAAAACTCCATTGCGGCGCTGGTACGGCGCGGCGTGCGTGGTCTGCATACCATCTCCAACAACATGGGCGTCGACGGATTCGGCATGGGGTTGATGCTGGAGGCTGGGATCATTGCCTCGCACACGGGAAGCTATGTTGGAGAAAACAAATTGCTGGAACAGCAGGTGATCGCGGGCGTACTGAAGGTCAACCTGATCCCGCAGGGCACGCTGGCAGAGCGGATTCGCGCGGGCGGAGCGGGGATTCCAGCCTTCTACACACCGGCAGGTGTGGGTACAGTAATCGCCGAAGGAAAAGAGACGCGCGAGTTCGACGGCAAGATGTATCTGCTGGAGACTGCTCTGCGCGCGGACTTTGCGCTGGTGAAGGCCTGGCGTGGCGATCGTGCGGGGAACCTTGTTTACCGACGAACAGCACGAAACTTCAATCCGATGATGGCCACAGCCGCGCGCGTGACGATTGCCGAGGTCGAGGAGCTAGTCGAACCGGGAGAGCTGGATCCCGATGCGATTCATACACCCGGGATCTATGTGCAGCGGATCTTCTGCGCGCCGTGTGAGAAACGGATCGAGCGACGAACGGTGCGCAAAGCTGAGTTGTGATTGTGCAACTTCCAGAAGCAGATCCCCTGCGGGGATGACAACAAGAAAAGCAAAGGCAGATTCAAATGAGTGGTGAGACGAAAACGGCAGATGCTGCCATGCGTGACCGCATCGTGCGGCGCGTGGCTCAAGAGCTGTGCGATGGCTTCTATGTGAACCTCGGCATCGGCATGCCTACGCTGATTGCCAACCATGTTCCTGCGGGGATGGATGTGGTGTTGCAGTCGGAGAATGGGATGCTCGGCATCGGGCCGTATCCGCTGGAAGGCGAAGAAGATCCGGACCTCATCAACGCGGGCAAGGAGACGGTGTCGGTGTTGCCGGGAACTTCGTTCTTCTCCTCGGCGGACAGCTTCGCGATGATCCGCGGCGGACACGTTGACCTCAGCATCCTTGGCGCGATGGAGGTCGATGAGCAGGGCTCGCTGGCCAACTGGATGATTCCCGGCAAGGTCGTAAAGGGCATGGGCGGGGCGATGGACCTGGTTGCGAGCGCGCGGAGGGTGATCGTCGCAATGGAACATACGACGCGCGATGGGCGCCCCAAGATCCTGCATCGCTGCATGCTGCCGCTAACCGGCGTGGGTGTCGTTCATACGATTGCGACGGAGCTGGCGTGGATCGCAGTCACGCCTGAGGGTTTGGTGCTGGAAGAGCTCGCCGAAGGCGTAACTGTGGAACAGGTGCAGGCGGCGACTGAGGCGACGTTGATTGTGTCGCCGGAGTTGAAGGCGATGCTGTAAAGCATTTTTGCCGATAGTGCGCGTGGCGGCAAAATCACCCCAGAACTGTCATCTCGACCGGAGGCGATTTTTTGCGCCGTAGCCGAGTGACCCTGTATTCGCCCTATGCCGACGGTAGTGCCGGTGTGAGCATCGCGCAATACAGGGGTCTCTCCACTACGCATCGCATAAAGCCGCGATGCTCCGGTCGAGATGACAAAGTATGAGAGTGGTCGAGAGGAACCTACATCACGCAATCGGTTTGGGAATCCATCCGGTCACTTCGGCCTGAAGAAGACCGTTCTGGTCGAGCAGTGCGACGCGCTCTCCAACAACGAGGGACTCGATAAGAATATCCAGGCAATACCCCTTCGGGTTCACTGCGCTTGGGACCTTCAGCGCAGATATTCTGCCGGAGCGGAAACACGCCTGGCCGAGTTGTTGTGTGGGTGTCTCCTGATTGCGCGCATTGGAGAGGAAGCGTGAAGGAGTGTTGCTGACCAACTCTTCGTACGACGTGCCCAGATCGGCATAGAGGTTCGCGACCGTAAGATCCAGAACGCGCAGCAGTGTGCAGTCAAGTGTGAGAATCAGGTCCGGATTGCGCGGCGCTCCACGTAATCGATCTTCGCCGTCAACGAACAAAGCCTCCACTTCAAGCAGCGCAGTCAGCTGGCTGTCTGCGCTATAGAGAATTGGAAACATGTGGGGCGCGTTGAATCGGCCTCCGCGCTCGAAGGCTCCGATGGCAGACAGAGGATCTGCCCGCCACCGGTCCGCGATGACGCGGAAGCTGAATCCTGAGAAGGAGACCAGCGGGGCCTTCTCTAAGAGCGGAATGAGTCTTTCAATGGAGTGCAATCGCTACTCGATCAGGCGGGTTGCCGGGCATTCATAGCATCGACGAACAGCTCCAAGGGAGCAAGATCGCCGTTCTGTATGAACTCTATGGGAGCATGGTTCTCAAGGTGCCGATTGGGTGCATTGAGAAAGATGCGCGCATTGCTTTTATCGCCAGCGTAGAGATCCACGAGCGCCACCCAGATGCGGTACACCCGGCGAAGGCCGCCCTGCAGGCTGCTGGCATCGGGATGCTTGCGGACACCGGGGGCCTTGCGGCCGATGGCCTCCGCAATCGTGCCAACGGGGACATTCATCTCGCGCGCGATCCGCGCCGCGTCCAGACGACCAGTCTGGGGATTGAAGAGGACGGGTTCTGTCACTTGGAATACGTGAGCAGCTGACATCGGACACCTCCTATTGGGATCATAGGGTATCGAAAAGGTTGCGTCAATGTAGCTTTATTGTAGCGAGATCGACTCAGAGCCGAGGGTAAGCAAAAAGTAGTAATATTTACCACCAAGAGGATTTTTATGCCGGATATCCAAAAAGTAAGTGTCGCCTTAACAGGCGAACAACTAGCGGCCCTAAAAGCCGCTGTCGAAACCGGCGAATATGCAACAACCAGCGAGATCGTTCGGGAAGCCCTTCGCGATTGGCAGTTCAAACATGAACAGCGTCAGTTGGATATCCAACGGCTCAGAGAGATGTGGGCCGAAGGGAAAGCCAGCGGACCTGCTACCCCCTTGGATTTTGCAAAGCTGCGAAGCGAAGCGCGGGAACGGTTGAGCGTTGCCACAAAGCGGCGATCCAATGAGGGCTGAACTGGTTTTGGAGCCCCCAGGCTCGCGAAGACCTGTTGGACATTTACATCTATATTGGCTTGGATAACCCCACTGCGGCAGAGAAGCTGTACACCGCAATCGAAGCCACGGCAGAGCATCTAGCGGAACTGCCGCGACTGGGGACTCGTCGCCCGGAAATCTTTGCCACGACGCGGGTCCTCATTGAAGGACCTTATCTGATCCTTTACGAAACCCATCCGGATACAGACGAGGGACAAATTGAAAAAGTAGAGATTGTCCGCGTCGTTGCTGGCAGGCGCGATCTGACTCGTCCGTTTTGAACTCAAAACAAGAAAGCCCCTCCTCGCGACAAGAAACCGTCGCGAGGAGGGGCTTTCGCTATGCCTTAGCGTCCGCGGCTGGCGCCGCGACCGCCGCTGCGTGCCGGGCCGCGTGAGCGGCCACCGGCATTGCTGCGCGGGCCTGAGTGGGAACGGCCAAAGTTGCCGCCACCGCTGCGGGGACGCTGCGACGGCTGGCTGCCGGAGTCGGTCGACGGAGTGCCATCGGCGTTCTTCCAGCTACGTGTCTCCATCTGCAGCAGGTCGGAGATGCCACTGCCCGAGGAGTTGTTCATGTCGATCGGCTGGTTGCGCTGTTCCTTTTCGAGGTTCTTATCGGCCTCGTGCCACTGGAACTTGATCTTCAGCTCGCGCTCCAGCTTGCGGGCGTCACCCTTTTCGAGCGGTGTCACAAAGGTCGTTGCAACACCCTTTGCGCCTGCGCGGCCGGTACGGCCGATGCGGTGTACAAAGTCGTCCGAGCCATTCGGCAGGTCATAGTTCACGACATGCGCAATGTGCGAGACGTCGATGCCGCGCGCGGCAACGTCGGTCGCAACCAGGATGCGAGCCCTGCCCAGCGTGAAGTTCTTGAGTGCCGCGGTACGCTGCGACTGCGAGCGGTCACCGTGAATAACCTCGGTCTGGTGGCCGGCCTTCTCGAGCTTTTTGGCGATGCGGTCCGCGCCGTGCTTGGTGCGAGAGAAGACGAGGTAAGTGCCCTCTTCTTCCTTCAGCATCTTGTCCAGTTGCGCGAGCTTCTGGTCCTGCATCACGGTGTAGACGCGCAGCTCGACGCGATCGCTCGGCTTCGAGGTGGTCCCGATCTCGATGCGAACGGGGTTGTTCACGTAGTCGCGAACGATCTCGCGAATGCTGGCGTCCAGCGTAGCCGAGTAACACATCGTCTGGCGATCTTTCGGCAGAGCCTGCACGATGCGCTTGATGGCGGGCAGAAAGCCCATATCGAGCATGCGGTCGACTTCGTCGAGCACGAGCATGTCCACGTCCTTGAGCGAGACAGCGCGGCGGCGGAGGAAGTCTTCCAGACGGCCGGGCGTAGCCACTACCAGGCGCGGGCCACGGCTGAGCTGCTCAAGCTGTGTATTTTCCGAGAGGCCACCGCAAACCAGCACGGCATCGCTCTTGAGCGTGGGGCAGATCTTGAAGTAGGCCTCGAGCACCTGCATGGCGAGCTCGCGTGTAGGCAGCAGGATCAGGGCAAGGATGGGATTCTTCGCGCCACGAGTCGAGGGCTTCGAGATCTCTTCGAGGCGGTCGATCATCGGGATGAGGAAGCTGAGGGTCTTGCCGGTGCCGGTGGAGGCGGTGGCAAGAATGTCGTCGCCTTCGAGCGCGGGTGGAATGGCTCCGGCCTGCACGGGCGTCGGGGTGACGAAGCCGGCGGCGGAGAGGCGGTCCTTGAGGGACTGCGAGATGTCGAAGTCGGTAAAGGTGACGGTGGTGGCTTCGTCGGTGGCAGTGATGGTGCGCGAGGCGGTCAGCGGTTCAGGGTTCAAAATCGATTCAAGCGTAAGAGTAGACAAGATATTCCTTAAGAAATAGGTGAATGAAGCGGCGAACAAATGCAGAAGACGCAGACCGGCATAGGCGCGCGATGGGCGTCATGGATTCCGATTTCAGCATTGCCTGTTTTCCATTCCCATTTCCGAAGTTCGGAGGGGTTCGAAGCACTGCTGCTGCACGGCGAGGAAAGTCCCGATGGACCAACCTTCTAGCCAGAGCAACCAACGCATTAAGTACAGCGATGGGAGGGGTTGTGTTGACGGTCGCGGTCTCTGGCCAGACTCGAATCCATTTGGAGTCATCTGCCCGCGGCGCCCTGCGCTGAGTTTTCAGTGCAATTTCATTGTAGCATACGCGATTACCGGTGGCTCTATTCGCCGGATTCGACGACAGAGCCGAGACGCTTCGGACCATCTCTCCCCCAGCGTTTTTTCGCCACCCTCTTATGTTTGCTTGCGCCAGAACCCTGGGAGATGCGCCATATAGATCAGCTTGCTCAGTGCGGCTGTTGCGCGAGTGTAAAGGCGCGCTAGCGGGAGCGGCCAGGTGAGAGCTGGGTAGGTGAAGAGCCAGTAGCGTGGATTGTTTCCGAAGGTACGGCGCAGAGCGCTGTGCGCTTCTCCCAGCTGTAGCGTCTGATTGCCGGAGCTGCGCACGTCGAGCAATATCGAAGGGAACCAGCGCCGCAGCATGAAGTTGAGGATGGGTGCGGAGAGATCGGGGCGGCCTGGCAGAAGCCTTGCGAGGTTGCCGGCGAGATGCTCGCCGAAGACCCGCCCCAACGAATAGCCATTCGCGTTGCCCTGGCGAGCTGCGACCGGACGCTCCCATAGGACGATGGAGCGGCGATGCTGCAACAGCAGGGGCAGGGACCACGCCAGCTGGACGAGGTTGGTACCCAGGAGCGCCGTGGGGTCTTCGTGGGGCAGCGACTCAAGCCGTTCTTTGTTTACGATGATGCCGCTGATGAAGGTGAACATGATGTTCACCACCATGCTGAAGGTCTTTGCGCTGCGGATGGTATGAAATCGGCGGCCGAAGGGATCGGTCTGGCGCTCGCGCTGATAGTCCTCGCGAAAGCCGTAGCTGGTGGCATAGAGGAGATCGACCTCAGCGGGTTTGCCGGTGGCGTCCTGCAGATGCGGCATGACCTGCGCGAGACCGCCAGGAACGATGAGATCGTCGTCGCCGCAAAGCCAGAAGAAACGTCCGCGCGCGCGGTGATAGCAGGAGACGAAGTTGGCGTCGGCACCGACGTTGACGGGATGGCGATGGATCACCAGGGGTATCCCCTGGGCCGCAAAGCGCTCCTGAGCTGCTGCGAGGATTTGAGGTGTGGTGTCCTCGGAGGCATTGTCCGATACCAGCAGCTCGACCTGCGGATAGGCGGCTAGCTGTGGTTCGAGCACGGCCAGCAACTCGGCCAGATGCTCCGCGCGGTTGAACGTGGGGATGGCAATTGTGAGCAGAGGGCGGTCTGTAGTGAGTGGCGTCTCAGGCGGCATGCCAGATCCTCCGCCACTTGAAGAAGGTATACGTCCCGTAGCCAAGCCCGATCGTCGCGGTGCCCACGGCATAGGACGCGGCAATGCCCCAGGCGCCGCCGTGCGGAGACTGCATTGTGCCAATCACCAGAGCAACGGGGATCGAGTACAGCGCTCCCAAAATTGAGTTCACCATGAACTTCTCCTGTTTGTGTGCGCGGATGTAGAGGGCCTCGGCAGTTACCACCACGTTGCCGACGGTGCCGAAGAAGAGCATGGCCAGCGGGACTGGCGCTAGCAAACGGCTGGCCAGAAGCACGTTGTGCAGCCTCACCTGATGAATCAGCAGCCACTCCACGACAGCCCACACCGCGATGCAGGCCAGGATGGCCGCTCCGGTCGATTGCACCAGCGCTCGCGTGAAGACGCTGTCGAGCTTGCGGTACTCCTTGCGCGCGATCATCTGGCCGAAGGGTGAGGCCTTGGTGTTCATCCAGGAGACAGCCATGGTGCTCAGAGTCGCGCATACAGTGAGGCTCATGCCCAGGCGTCCGGCTTCGACCGGCCCGCGAGCGTTCATCAGTACCGGAACGAAGAGCGAGCTGGTCAGATATCCAGCGAGCCACGAGACAGCGATCCGCCACTGAAACGGCCAGATCTCCTTGCCCCAGTCGATGCGGAAGTTCTGCGTGCTGTGGCGCAGCAAGGGGAGCAACAGGTGGCGTTTGGTGAAGATGAACCATCCGCCGGCAATCGCCTGCCCCAGGATGAAGAGCCCTGGGGCGTAGAGGCCGTGATGCAGCAGAAAGGCGCTCCAGCCGAGGACCGTACTCAAAATAGATTGACGAAGCCGCGTGCGGTAGACCTCAGGAATATAGCCACAGCCTTCGAGGAAGGAGAAGATGGGGTCTATCTGAAAGGTGCAGCTCGAAGCGAAGACCACCAATAACCAGGGGAGCACGAAGTGAACTCCGCCGGCATTGGACTTGTTCGCAATGTGGCGAAAGAACGCGACACCGACCGGCATCAGCGTCAGTGCCATCAGGATGGCGGCGATGGTGTACCAGCGAAAGGCCTTCTGCAGCACCGAGGCGAGGCGTGCGTGGCTCTGTTCTGGGCCTGCGATCGTTCCATCGGATGCGATGGTAAGGTGCGCAGCCTCATGGGAGGCCGCCTGCAGAATGACGACCGAGAAGCCCAGCTCGAAGATGATCTGCATCTGGACGAGCGAGTAGAACGCGTAATAAAACCCCTGATCGGCAGGCGAGAGAAAGCGTGCAATCAGGGCCAGGGTACCGATGCCGGCCAGCGACGACCAGCCGCGTGCCAGCACGGTGAAGGCAATAGCGCGGTCGACTCCGATGAGGCGCAGGAGGCGGCGCAATAGCCCCGGCGCGGTGTTGGAAAGTGCAGTAATGGGATGCGATTCGGGGGGGGGTGCCTCCGGGGGAAATGGGGCCTGTGTTGGATCTTGCGGTAAAAACGCGGCTTCGCCCGTTGCCGTGAGGGCATCTTCGGATGCCCCGGGGGCGGTCGGCTTGGAGGGATCGGGTATCGGCATTCCGGCTAAAGAAAACTACAGACTATGATGCAGCTCGGTTGCCGATAGAGCGCGGCGAGGTGGTTCACTGTGAGTCTATCAGCGGATATTTTGCAGAAAATTATGGAATTGGTCATTTATCCTCGACGAACTGCAAACGGCATATGTGATCCGCACGGCAGACATTTTTTTGAGTATCGTATGATTGACGACCATGAATAAAAAACGCATTGCCGAATCAGCCGCTGGACAATATGTGGCCGGAAGATCTCACGGCGTGCGGAATATCGATCTCTCCTCCGCACAATCGGCTTCGAGCGAGATTGCTCGCGACATCAACCGCGACATCGTTCTGGAGTTCATTCGCTTTCGCCAGCCGGTCTCGCGTGTCGATCTCTCGCGCCTCTCCGGGCTGCAGCCGAGCACCATATCGGCCATCGTGGAGGAGCTGATTGAAGAGAAGTGGATCAAGGAGGGCGCGGTAGTGCAGGGTGCCCGCGGCCGTCCCTCGACGATGCTATCGGTCAACTCCGACCTGGTGACGCTGGCGCTGGACCTTCGTCCTGACCGGGCGATCGTGGCCATTATCGACCTCAGCGGACGGTTTCTCGCGCATGAGACGATCGTTCTGCTGTCCGATCCGAAGGCAGCCATCGCACGGATTGTGGAGCGGATGCGGCAGCTGCGCAAACAGCATCCCGACAAGTCGTTCGAAGGCGTCGGCGTGAGTGTGCCGGGGCGTGTTCATCCGGTCACGCAACGGATCCTGATGGCTCCCAACCTTAAATGGCACAACTTCGACCTCAAGGGAGCGCTTGAGTCGGATCTTGGTCTGCAGGTGGAGATCGACAATGATGCGAATGCCTGTCTTACCTCGGAGCTCTGGAATGGACGGCTCGAGGGGGTAAAGAACGCCGTCCTCGTAGCCATCTCGGAGGGCGTCGGCACCGCCATCCTAGCGGGAGGGCAGCTCCAGTCGGGGTTCAATGGGCTGGCCGGAGAGTTCGGTCACATTCCCATCGACGCCGCCGGCCCGCTCTGCGGCTGCGGCCAGCGCGGTTGCTGGGAGACCTTCGCCTCTTCGCGCGCGGCGCTTCGCATCTACCAGGAGCTCGCGCCGAAGGCGCCGAGCAGCAACATCCAGGAGCTGCTACGCATGGCGGAAGAGGGCGATGCCGCGGCCGAAAAAGCTGTCTTCCGCCAGGCTAAGGCGCTGGGGCAAGGGCTGCGGCTGATTACCGCGGCGCTTTCGCCGGAGCTCATTCTCATTACCGGCGAGATCACCTCCTGCTGGAAGAAGTTTGGGCCGACCGTGGAGAAGGAGTTGCAGGATGCGATGCTGGTGAAACCCGCGCCGCGTCTGGCTATCGCCGGGGATGGGTATCTGGCGCGGCTCAGCGGCGCCTCCGCGATGTTGTTGCAGAGGCATGCCAGCTACCACCGGTCCACGCATCCTACGCGGGCGAGGAAACGGGTGGCTAAAAAAGGGGCTGGGCGGAAGAAATAGGCGGAGAGGCTGCTGGGCCAAGCGATGCCCTTTGGGGCCTGGATTTGTATGCTCCACTTGGACCCTGGACTGGACTATGTCGTTTCTGCGGGCCTGGAAGCCGGTATAGGCGAAAAACGGGAGACAGCAGGTTCCTCGCTGCGCTCGGAATGACAACCAGAAAAGCAACAACAGCAAAAGCAACAGCAAAAGCAACAGCAGCAGCAAAAGCAACAGCAACAGCAACAGCAACAGCAAAGACAACAACAACAGCAAAGACAAAGCATCTTTGCGGGGCTTGCGTCTTGACAAGGGTTAGGGTGTTCTCATAATTTCGAGATGCGAAATATAGAAGAGCAGCCGCAACTCGCCAGGCAAGGGTGATCGATGTATCTCGGGATTGATTGCGGCACGCAGGGAACCAAAGCGCTTCTGGTGGACGAGAACGGTACGCCGCTCGGCCGCGGGTATGCGGCGCACGCGCTCGTCGAGCGTGCGAATGGCGCGCGCGAACAGGACCCTCAGTGGTGGATCGATGCGCTGCGCGACTCTGTGAAGCAGGCTCTTAGCGGAACTCCAGCCGCACAAGTTTTGGCGATCGGGGTCTCCGGGCAGCAGCATGGCCTGGTGGTGCTGGATGCGGTGTTCCAGGTCATACGGCCGGCGAAGCTCTGGAACGACACCGAGACCGCACCCGAGAATGCCGCACTGATTGCACGGCTTGGCGGCGAAGACGCCTGCTTTAAACGGTTTGGCATTGTGCCGCGCACGGGCTATACCGTGTCGAAGCTGCTCTGGATGAAGATGCACGAGCCGGAGAACTTCGCGCGCATTCGCCACATCCTGCTACCGCATGAGTATCTGAACTTCTGGCTGACCGGCAAGATCTATGCAGAATATGGCGATGCCTCCGGCACGGCCTTCTTCGACGTCCGCACACGCCAGTGGGCCAAAGAAGTATTGAATGAGATCGATGGCGGCAGTGGGCAGCTCTCGGGTGCGCTGCCCGAACTCATCGGCTCCGAGCAGGTGGTTGGAACGCTTCGTAAAGAGGTCGCGGAAGAGCTGGGACTGCCGCTGGAGTGTGTCGTCTCGACCGGTGGCGGCGACAACATGATGGGAGCGATCGGTACCGGGAATGTCCGTGAGGGCGTTGTGACGCTCAGCCTGGGCACGTCGTCGACGGTGTACTCCTTTACCGAAGAGCCTGTCCTCGATCCCAGCGGCAATGTCGCCCCGTTCTGCTCTTCCTCGGGAGGCTGGCTCCCGCTGGTATGCACGATGAACGCGACGAATGTGGTTACCCAGGCGCTGACGACACTGGGCAAGACTGTGGCGGACATCGAGCCCGCACTGGAAGCGACGCAGCCCGGCAGTGACGGCCTATGTTTTCTACCATTTCTGAACGGCGAGCGTACGCCCGATCTTCCGCAGGCGCAGGGTTCGCTGGTGGGGCTCACGGCCAACAACTTCACGGCAGCGAATCTCATTCGCGCGGCTATCGAAGGTGTCAGCTTTGGAATTTTAAATGGGCTGGACCTCATTCTGGGCGGCAAGCAGGCGGACGTGATTCTGGTGATCGGCGGCGGTGCGCGATCCGCCGCGTGGCGGCAACTGCTGGCCGATGCTACCGGCGCTTCCATACGAGTGCCCGCCGAAGCGGAGGCAGGATGCCTGGGAGCAGCGATGCAGGCGATCTATGCCTACGGCCATTTCACCGGCCATCCGCAAAGTTTTACGGAGATCGCCGATCGCTGCGTCCGATCTGAAGAAAGCAACACGGCGATTCCAATAGAGGAGCGGCGTGATGCATATCGGAGGGCGATGGCGAGCTATCGCCTGCATCTGGCAGCGTTGTATGCGGTGACATTATGAGGGACAGGCGTTGCATACAGAGGAATGCAGGGCTTGCTCAACAAAGCATTTGTCGCCATCTCCTTTGCCGCAGAGACGAGGCGAAAGAAAGCAATTCAGTCGTTACGCCCTGCGGGCTTCACTCCGGCCTTCGGCAGAGCGGTACGGGCCTTTGGCCCGGCTTTTACGGCCTGGCTGAAGCCAGGCCCTTCCGGTCCTTGCCACAGCACAGTGTTTGCACCATTCGGCTTCGCTCAGGACGGAGAGGCCTGCAGGTTGTTTGCGCAGACGATCGTGCTAGTACAAACAAGCTGCAGGTCTCTCCACTACGGCGGCAAAAAGCGCCGCCTTCGGTCGAGATGACACGGTATGGGTGGGTCGAAAAGGGCGACACCAATGTTTGTAGCGCGCTTAGCATCGTTACCTCAGCGGCTAAAGCCGTATGCTGCTGCGGATCTTTATGGCACGGGTAAACCCGTGCCCTTAACGAAACCCGCTCCATGAACTTTGGGGGGCTGGTTCTTTAGAACGGTTTAGGGTGATATATACGGTGATAGATACATTGACAGTCCTGCACACGTATCCCTATTATTTTGCGACGTATAAGAACTAGAAAACGTTTTCTATTGGAAGGTCGCCCCTCGAAATGACTGCTCTCGCCGCACTCGCATTCCTGACAGGCCAACTCACCCAACTCGCACCGGTCGACATCCTCATCCTTGTGCTGTACTTCGCGATCGTGCTCTTCATCGGCTTTTATGTGAAGGGCTCGACCAACACCAGCGAGCAGTTCTTCCTCGCCGGCCGTGAGATGACAGCATGGATCGCCGGGCTGAGCTTCGTTTCGGCCAACCTCGGCTCGCTGGAGCTGATGGGATGGGCGGGCGCGGCCTACCAGTACGGCATGCTGGCGACACACTGGTACTGGATCGGCGCTATTCCGGCGATGCTGTTCCTGGGCATCGTGATGATGCCGTTCTATTACATCTCGAAGACGCACTCGGTGCCGGGCTACCTGCAACTGCGCTTTGGCGAGGGTGCTCGCGGGCTGAGCGCGGTGAGCTTCGGGCTGATGACGATTCTGATGTCCGGCGTGAATATGTACGCCATGGCCCTGGTGATGAAGGTGGTGCTGGGCTGGAACATCAGCTTCTCCATCTGGGTGGGCGCGATCACGGTAGCGATCTACGTCATGCTCGGCGGGCTAAAGTCGGCGATCATCAACGAGGTGTTGCAGTTCGTACTGATCTGGGCGGGTGCGGCGCTGATTCCCATTCTCGGACTGGTGGAGGCCGGAGGATGGAACAACCTCAAGGCCAACATCGCGCACAACATCGGCTCCAGCGACTACACGCACCTGTGGACGACGCTGGGCCACTTCCGCGACAACCCCATGGGGGTGCACTGGACGGGTATCGTCTTCGGGCTGGGCTTTGTGGTTTCGTTCGGCTACTGGACTACAGATTTCCTGGTCGTCCAGCGTGTGCTCTCAGCCAACAACCTTCGCGCCGCCAAGATGGCTCCGGTGATCGGCGCAGCTTTCAAGATGGCGGTGCCGCTGATTGTGATCGTGCCGGGCCTGATCGCCCTGGGTCTCAACAACCATGGCGTGCCTCTCTTCCACCTGGTTGGCGAGAACCAGGTATCGGCGGCCAACCCGTATAGCTATAACGAAGTGCTGCCGTTGATGCTGATTCGCTACTGCGGACCCGGGCTGCTCGGACTGGGCATCACGGCGCTGGTGGCCGGATTTATGAGCGGCATGGCCGGCAACGTCAGCGCGTTCTCCACGGTGTGGACCTACGACCTCTATGGCGCCTTCATCAACAAGAAGGCGAGCGACAAGCACTATGTCGCGATGGGCCGCTGGTCGACGGTGATCGGCATGCTGATCTCCATTGCGACGGCGTATCTGGTCGCCAACGCGGCTTCGATCATGGACTACGTGCAGGCGCTGTTCAGCTTCTTTATCGCGCCGCTCTTCGGCACGGTCGTTCTGGGGATGCTGTGGAAGCGCGCCACCAAGGCGGGCGGCTTCTGGGGGCTGCTGGCGGGTACGGCGAGCTCGATCGGCATGTGGGTCTATACGAGCTTTGGCACGGAGATCCACAAGGCCCTGGCGCTTAGCCGCGTCGCTCTCTCTTCCGACGCGAGACCCATGGCGGAGAATCTGTACCGCGCGCTCTGGAGCTGGCTGATCTGCGTCGCAGTCACGGTCGTCGTCAGCTATATGACCAAGCCCACGCCAGAGGCGCAGCTCGCGGGTCTGGTCTACGGCGCAACACCTATCCCGGATGACGGAGCAACCTCCATCTGGCAGAAGCCGATCTTCTGGGCCATTATCGTGATCATCGTCTTCTTTGCTCTGAACATTATTTTCTTCTAAACGCGGGACCGCGCTACAGGCGCGAGGAGGTACTTTTATGGCGGCAGGGACAGGACGCGGTGAGGCGCTTTCGATCTGGTTCTTTGTAGGGGCGCTCACGCTGGTATACGGCACCGTGCTGTTGCCGTACGGGGCGTGGGAGTGGTTTGGTCATCATGAGGCGCAGACGGTGCTCAATAATCTTCATCCGACGTTCTGGTGGGGGGTGTTGTTGACGGTGTTTGGCGGGTTTTACACGATTCGGTTTCGGCCGCGGGCGGGTGATCGTAGCAAGGTTTAGCGGCAAAGAGGATTTTATAGGTTGTGTAATGGGTTTTTCGAAATCTCCTCAGAATTGTCATCTCGACCGAAGGCGCGCTTTTGCGGCGTAGCGGAGAGACCTGCAGTTCGCTCGTACTAGCACTGTCGCCTGCGCAGGCAAACTGCAGGTCTCTCCACTCCGCATGACGATAAAACCATCATGCTCCGGTCGAGATGACAGTTCTGAGGTGATTCATTCACGCAGCAACAGCAAAAACAGAAGCAAAAGCAAAAACACTTTTTATCCGGTCACGGAAGCAGTAATCAATTTGGGGGAGACACGATGGGCAGGAAGATGACGATAGGCGTAGTGGTGGGCAACCGTGGGTTCTTCCCGGGTCACCTGGCGACGAGTGGGCGGCTGGAGATGATTGCGGCGCTGGAAGCTGCGGGAATCAAGGCAATCGTACTGACGCCAGAGGAGACGGCGCATGGCGCTGTCGAGACCTACGAGGACGCGAAGAAGTGCGCGGGGCTGTTTAAAAAACATGCCGATGAGATCGATGGCATCATCATTACCCTGCCGAACTTCGGCGAGGAGCGTGGCCTGGCCGATGCCCTGCGCCTCGCTAACCTGCAGGTGCCGGTGTTGATCCAGGCCACGCCGGACTCAACCGGCAAGATGGGGATTGCGTTTCGCCGCGACAGCTTCTGCGGCAAGATGTCGATCTGCAACAACCTGAAGCAGTACGGCATTCCCTACTCGCTGACCACGCTGCACACCGAAGCGCCGGACTCGACCGAGTTCAAGAACGACCTGCAGTGGTTCGCGGCGGTCTGCCGCATTGTGCGCGGGCTGAAGAATGTGCGCTTCGGCGCGATCGGCGCGCGGCCTACCGCCTTCAATACCGTGCGCTACTCGGAGAAGCTGCTGGAGAAGTCCGGCATCACCGTTGAAACCTTGGATCTGAGCGAGGTGATGGGCCGCATCGAAAAGGCGAAGGACAACGACGATGCCGTGCAGGCGAAGCTCACGGCCATCAAGAAATACATCCCCATCGGTGATACCCCCGAGGCGGCGCTGATGAAGATGGCCAAGCTCGGCGCGGTGATCGATGGGTGGATGGCGGCCTCTGAACTTACGGTAAGCGCCGTGCAGTGTTGGACCTCGATCGAAGAGTACCTCGGCATCGTGCCGTGTACTGTGATGTCGATGATGAGCGAGCAGCTGATTCCTTCAGCCTGCGAGGTCGATATCCTCGGCACGCTCTCGATGTATGCGCTGACGCTGGCCAGCGAGACGCCCTCAGCGCTGCTGGACTGGAATAACAACTACGGCGACAACCCGGACAAGGCTGTCTGCTTCCACTGCTCGAACCTGCCCAAGCACTTCTTCCGCGAGGGTGTGAAGATGGACTACCAGCTCATCATCGCGGGTACTGTGGGCAAGGAGAACACGCATGGGACGCTCGACGGCACGGTGAAGGCTGGAGATATGAGCTTCGCGCGGTTCTCTACCGACGACTTCAACGGCCAGATCGCGGGCTACGTCGGACAGGGCCGCTTCACCGACGATCCTCTGCAGACCTTCGGTGGCGCGGGTGTCGTCGAGATCCCCCATATGCAGAAGTTGCTGCGGTATATCTGCGAGAACGGGTTTGAGCATCACGTTGCGGCTAACTTCGCGTCTGTTGCCGATCCGGTGTATGAGGCCGCGAGCAAGTATCTTGGATGGAAGATGCATCGTCACGAGTAGCGCGGACTGTTTGTGCCGTTGACACCGAGATTTCTGCCTTTGTTTCTGAGATAGGTTCGGGCTTTAGCCCCTGGGATATGCCTTCTTCCGCGGAAGCAGCAGCGCTAAAGGATAAGAAGACAGGTCCCAGGGGCTAAAGCCCGGACCTATCTCAGAAGCAACGGCAACGACAGAAGCAAGAGCAACAACAACAGCAACGACAACAGCAAGAGCAACGACAACAACGACAGAAGCAGCGTTTGTAGTGCGCTTTGCGTCTGGGGTGGCACTAATGCGGGGGTCCTTCAGCTACGCTTCAGGATGACGGCGAAGAACAAACAACGGCGAAGAACAAACAACGGCGAAAAACAGACAACAGCGAAAAACAGACAACAACAAAAGCAAAGACAGAAGCAGATCCCCTACGGGGATGACAGAAAGAAAAACTTACAGACTTTAGGCGGGTCACTCAAGCATGTCTTCCATCACACAGGTTCAATCCCTCGACTGGGGTACGACGCCCCAGGGGGAAGCCGTTCATCTCTTCACGCTGCGCAACGATCATGTAGAGGCCAGCATCACCACGTATGGAGCGCGGCTCACCTCGGTGCGGACGCGCGATCGTAATGGCACCTTGAGCGAGATCACGCTTGGCGCCGATGAGTTGGCACCCTATCTCACCGGGAAGGGCTACCTTGGCGCTACCATTGGGCGCGTCGGCAACCGCATTGCGAAGGGTGGCTTTACGCTGGATGGAACGGACTATCAAATACCGCTCAACAATGGCCCCAATGCGTTGCACGGGGGCCCTATCGGCTTCGACCAGAAGGTTTGGGCCGCGAAAGAGATCCCCGACGGAGTAGAGATGTCGTATGTCTCGCCCGATGGTGAGATGGGCTTTCCTGGAACGCTGCACGTGACCGTGCGCTATACCCTGATGGATAACAGCCTGCGCCTGGACTACGAAGCCACCACCGACCGGCCGACCGTCGTCAGCCTGACGAACCATGCGTACTGGAACCTGACCGGAGAGATTGGCGATCTGTCGCACCATCTCCTGAAGCTGAATGCCGAGAGCTTTACGCCCGTCGATGACACGTTGATCACCACTGGGGAGCTTCGCGCCGTCGCAGGTACTCCGCATGACTTCCGCGTCGCGAAGGAGATTGGCCTGGAGTGGAACAACGACGACCAGCAGCTACAGCTGGCAGGGGGATACGACCATAACTGGGTGCTGGTGGGCTGGGATGACCCTCTGCATCTGGCAGCAGAGGTCACCGATCCAGGTTCAGGCAGGACGATGCATGTGTTCACGACGGAACCCGGAGTTCAGTTCTACTCGGGCAACTTTCTCGATGGCTCTTTTCAGGGCAGGGGCGGTGTTTCTTTTAAGAAGCGGTCGGGATTTTGCCTGGAGACGCAGCACTTTCCGAACTCGCCTAATCAGCCGGCGTTTCCTTCGACCCGTCTTGAGCCGAATACGACGCTGCGGAGCACTACGATTCATAGCTTCTCTGTGAGTTGAGTAGAAAGTGCAAAATCTTTAACGCAGAGGTCGCAGAGGTTTCGCGGAGGTCGCGACGGTATCCGTGGCGACCTCCGTATTTAACGGACACTACTTCGTCATCGGTTGCAGGATGTCGTCGAGGCGTGCAGGGGTACCGTTGACGCGTTCCAGTTGTGGGTACTTTTCGCCGTCGTGGTAGTCGAGACGAATCACCTTGTAGTAGCCCGTGTTTTCGACGATGAACTCGATCGCGGGGCCTTTGCCTTTGGCTTCCTTGATGGCAGCATGCAGCAGCGCATAGGTGTAACCACGGCCGTTGACCGCGAGGATGCGCATGCCGGGACCGAAGCCGGCTTTGTCGGCAAGGCTGCCGACGATGACGTCGTTGACCCGGCCATCCCCGCCGACCTGCAGCCCCAGCGAGAACTGAGCCTGCACACTGCCGCTCTCCGACTCCATCAACTGCTCCCAGTAGTTCTCCTTGTCCGTATAGGTGAGCTTGTAGCCGCTCAGCGCGGAGATGCCGGAAACTTCGGGGGCGTGGAACTCATTCGAGTCCAAACGCTGGTGCAGGAAGCCGGCCCAGTCGTTCGGCACAACAGCGTTCAGGCCCGCGACCACGTCTTCAAAGGTGTACGGCACAACCTTCGGGCCGGTGTTGCCACCGAGACCGTGGAAGAGCGCAGTGAAGTCGTTGATGCTCTTCTTGCCGCCGGTCTTCTCGCGAATGGTGAGGTCAACTTCGAGCCAGAGCAGCTCGCCTTCGTCGTAGTAGTCGGTGTCGCGGCGAAAGTTATCGTAGGAGCCGCCGGTAAAAGAAAGCACCTGGGCCATGGTTGCGGTGTCCTGCAGATCGCGCCAGGTGCGACCGGGGCGTGCGTCGTTGAGATAGCCGGCGATAGTGGCGAGGCGGTCGCGATACACCGACGGCTCCCAGATGCCGCAGCGCGCAGTAAGGATGTCGCCGAGGTACTCGGTAAGGCCTTCGTAGACCCAAAGGAGGTCATCCTTCATCGGCTCCTGGTAGTTGTCCGTGGCGAGGCCCGCGGGACGGCGATACTTGCCGTTCCAGGAGTGCGTGAACTCGTGCGGCAGCAGCAATCCGTTGGCGATGAACTGGCCGTCGTCGACGAAGGTCTTTTCGTTGACGCGGTCGTCGGAGGACTGGTGGTGCTCCAGGCCGAAGTGCGCGACCTGATCGCTGAGCGTGACGAGGAAGTGGTAGCTGCCGTAGTGGCGCGACTTGTAGAGTGCGCCAGTCTCGCGGACGAGCTTGGCGAAATTATCGATGTGCTCCTGGGAGAGGTCGATGTCCTCAGGGCCGTCGCCGGCGAGGTCGAGGAAGTGTTTGGGGCTGACTTCGGGGGCCAGAGGAATCTCGCGGAACCAGCGGCCTGCGAGCACGGGGGAATCGACGAGCTGTTCGAGGGAGACGGTTTTGAATGTGACGTTAGAGGCCTTCGGGTCCGAAGTGGGGTCCAGCGCGGTGCCGAACTTCCAGTCACCGGGAATTTTGATCTCCGGAGTCACCATCACGTCGGCGGCCTTGGCGCCATTGGGATAGACGAGGAGCTCGTTCCAGCTCAACAGCGCGAGGTTGGCGCTGGTGCTGGCTCCGGCGGAGAAGCCTGACGCGGCCGCGGTGGCGAGGAAGTCCATCTTGATGTCGAGCTTCGTGGCTCCTGCGGGAACGGTGATGCGATACGCATACATATCGACCTTGTCGCGCTCCCACTTCACAGGCTGGCCGTTCGCTGTGATGACGAAGCCGGCCTGGTTGTCGATGGGGCCATCGGGGGCGTGCTCGCCGGGAATCCACTTGGGATAGACCAGCGTCATCGGGCCCGGCTGCACGGGAATCGTCTCGGCGGCATGGAGGAGCTTGCGCGGGGCGTCAGTGAGGTCGACGGCGAGTGTGATGGGGGTTTGTGCGGTGGCTACGGCTGCGCCGGCACAAAAAGCAGCCAGCGGGATGAGGCGGAACAAGGGCATTCGTGGGACTCCTGAAGAGATGCTTCGCGAGCAGATGTTTAAAGATACGCGCGAGGGTGGGAAATGGTCGCTGGCGTTTTTCGTCGTCATCCTGAAGCGTAGCTGAAGGACCCCCAGATGCAGAGCGCGATGCAGATGTTCGTGGCGCGCTTTGCGTCAAAGACCCCCGTATTTAGCGCCACCTCAAACGCAAAGCGGCATACAACCAGTGCTTGTGGTGCGCTTTGCGTCCGTGCCACCGCTAAATGCGGGGGTCCTTCGCCTACGGCTCAGGATGACGGCGAAGAACAAAAGCGAAAGGGGGTGCGGCTCCGCTAGAATTGGCGCACGTCTATGAATCTTTACGCGATTGTTCTCGGCATCATTGTGGTGACACTGCTCAGCGTCTCGCTGGCACGGCTGGGCAAGGTAAAAACCAAGGCCGACTACCTCGTCGCGGGGCGCTCGCTGCCCGCGTTTGTGCTGGTATTTACGCTGCTCTCCAGCTGGATCGGCTCGGGCTCGCTGCTGGGCGGCGCGGAGAACGCCTACAAACACGGCTTCGCCGCGTTGTGGCAGGGCGGCGGCGGTTGGGCCGGATTGCTGCTGATCTACTTCATCGCGCCGCGTGCGCGGAAGTTTGCGCAGTTCACCATCCCCGATCTGCTGGAGTCACGCTATAACCAGACAGCGCGCATACTCGGCGTGATTGCCGTGCTGTTTACCTACACCGCGATTACGAGCTACCAGTTCATTGGCGGCGGCGATATCGTGCATCTGATCTTTCCTGCGATAACAGCCGTTCAGGGCCAGTACATTCTGGCGGGCTTTGTGATCGTGTTTACAGCGATCGCGGGCATGGGCTCGGTCGCCTACATGGATGTCGTGATCGGGCTGCTCGCGACGTTTACGATGATTGCCGCACTGCCGGTGCTGGTACATCTGGCGGGCGGATGGAGTGGGGTTCGCGCGACGCTGCCGGCAACACACTTCCAGGTGTTCGGCGATCTTGCACCCGTGAACGCGCTGGAGCTGTTCCTGCCGACGTGCCTGCTGATGCTCGGCAACCAGTCGATGTACCAAAAGTTTTTCTCCGCCAAGAGCGAGAAAGACGCGACCCGAGCTGTGGGCGGATGGATTGTCGGCACTGTCATTCTGGAGACGATTATCGTTGCGATTGCCGTGGTGGGATCGGCGCTCTATCGCACCGGCGAGGTGCATGACCGGCCGCGCGAGATTCTTGCCTATACGGCCATTCATGGCTTTGGCGGCTCGAAGGCTCTGGCGATACTCGGGGCACTGCTGGTCGGCGCGATCTTCGCAAAGGTGGTTTCGACGGCGAACAACTATCTCTTTTCGCCGGCAACTAATCTCGTGAACGATGTCTTTGTGCGCTATATCAGACGCGATGCCTCCAACAAACAGGTGCTGCTGGTGTCGCGGCTGATGGTCGTTGCGCTGGGCCTGTGGGCCTTGTATCAGTCGCTGGGGACGACCTCCGTCCTGAAGAAGTCGCTCTATGCTTACACGATCTACTCGGCGGCGTTGACTCCCGTTATCCTGGCAGCCTTTTTCTGGAAGCGCGCGACGGCGAAGGGTGCGGTGGCCAGCATTGCGGCGGGAACAGTGATTACCGTCGCGTGGGATTCGCTGACACCACATCTGCCGCCGGCAATCGGTGCGCGCGACGCGATTCTGCCCGCCCTGGTGGCCTCGCTCATCTGCTTGTTTGTGGTGAGCCTGGCGACGAAGCCGCCGAGCGAACAACAGCTCGCGCCCTTTGCGGAATAGATCGGCTCAACCCAGCGTTAATAGCTCGTCAAATGTAGCCGGGCGAAGCTCACTATTGTGTGATTCGCGATGTCTAATGGCGATAAGGTGGGAGTCCCCCTGCCGTCAGGCCACGCCCTCCTGTCAGGGACGGAGCGTTCCCTGGCGACAGAAGGTTAGTTCCGCCACAAAGGAGAAACGCATGGCACACATCGATTTTGCTACCGGCAGAGCTACCACCCTCCTCCCCCTGATCGGGAACGACGCAACCGCTGCCTTCGAAGACGCTCCGCGCTTTGCGGGATCGAACGCGACAACCTACGCTTCCAGCGACGATATCGAGGCGCAGTACGAGCACGATGATGCGGAAGACGAAGGGGATGAAGAAGAGGAAGACGAGTACGAAGTGGCGGAAGACATCGACGACGAGGAAGACGAAGAGGAAGATGAGGACGTCGACGACGAAGATGAGGATGAAGAAGACGATGCTGTTGCCGAAGACGACGAAGAGGACGAGGAAGTCGAAGACGATAAGGTCGCGGCGTAGCGGCCTCTAAACGCCCTTCTTGCGCGGCTCCCAGATGTACTTGTGGATCTGCAGGCTCAGGCGCGCGGGAAGGCCGTCCTCCAGCATCCAGTCGACGACGAGGCGGGGGTCGAGTGTGGCGTTGTCGGTGGTGCGGAGATCGCTCGGAGCCTTGTTGAAGGCCGGCGAGAGCAGGATGCTGCCACACTTCGTCTCCAGCGCGTGTGCGCGGATGAAGTCGCGCGCAAACTGATAGTCCGTGCGGTCACTCAGGACGAACTTTACCTCGTCGCGCGATGTGAGCGCGTCGAGGTTGGGCAGGTGGAACGAATTGGCCGCCGAACCAGCGCCGGGACACTTCACGTCGACGATCTTATGCACGGCCTTTGGCACGTCGGCCAGAGGACGCTCGCCGCTGGTCTCCATCATCAGCGTGTAGCCCTGTTCGAGCAGGCGTTGCATCAGGGGCAACAGCTCTTTGTGCTGCAGCATGGGCTCGCCGCCGGTGAACTCGATCAGCGGGCAGGGCTGCAGGGCTTCGATCTGGGCGACGATCTCGTCGGCGGTGAAGGGCTTGCCCCCGGTGAAGGTGTACTCGGAGTCGCACCATGCGCAGCGCAGGTTGCAGCCGGCAAGCCGCACGAAGATGCAGGGAACGCCCGCGAAGGAGCTTTCACCCTGGACCGATTTGTAGAGTTCGATTAAGTGCATCGGCTACACAACCCCGACAACGAGAGAAATTCCAGCTAATTTTGCGGCAGCCGTAAGTTTCTTGTCGAGAGTGGCTAAAGGCAGATCAAGCCGCATTGCCAACTCAAGATAGGTCGCGTCATAGGCTGTCAGCTCATACTTCTGCATCAACGGAAGAAGTATGGAGAAGCCCTTCGGTCGAACCGGTTTATCCGCTTGGATCTCAAGGGCATTGAGAAGATCGACAGCAGCTCTTAGATCCGGTTCACTCAGTCGACCTTTTCTAAGGGCAAGGCCGAGTACATTGGAAGTTTCCACGTACCAGAGAGATGGAACAAAGATGGCACTCTTTTTCGCTCGTTTCAGTACCTGAAGTGTTTCCGGAGTTTCCTCATCCTTGAAACACCAGCTCATAGCAACCGAACTATCCAGCACAAAGCTCAACTGACATGCCCTTCGTGGATGAACTCACGCCAGTCCTGGCCATTGCGTCCTGAGGTCGCAGTGGACGTCTTCATGTGCTCGATAAACGCGTCCACGGCCTCTGCTCGACGTACGGCACTGCTCGAATCTTCGTGCAGCTGCTCCTGCATGATGAGATTGGCATAGCTCGAAACGGTCATACCCCTGGCCGCGGCTCTTTTTTCAAGAACTGCTTTCAAGTCATCGCTAAGTTCGATTTGCATAGCTTCCTCCCGTTTCCAGTATATGACCGCTACTCGTAGTAGCGGGCGAAGCTGGTGTCGGTCTCGTAGAGGGTGCAATCCTTCACGCGCACGCGGCCGTGGGTCATCTCGTGGAGCTGGTTGGCGGTCTTCTCGAAGAAGTAGCGCGCCAGGTTTTCGGCCGACGGATTCAGCGTTTTAAAGGGCTCGAGATCGTTGATCATCTGGTGGTCGAGATATTCGACGGTGGGGCGCAGGACCTGCTTCAAGAGCTTGAAGTCGAGCAACAGGCCGGCCTCATCGAGCTCTGCGCCGACGAGCGTGACGAGCACGCGATAGTTGTGGCCGTGCGGGTTTTCACACTTGCCGTGGTAGTTGCGGAGGTAGTGGCCCGAGGAAAACCCGGCCTGTACCGTGACTTCAAACATTAAGGGTAGAACTCCGATCGCGGCGCGTTTTTACGCCAACGACCATTCTACCGGTTCTACGGGCGACGGCGCTTCTGCTGGCGTTGTTCGGCGGAACGGCGCTCGGCCTGCTCAAGGAGTGAGGACAGAATGCCCCCAAGGGCTACCACGAGCGCGACGACCAGCAATCCGAGCCCCATGGTGCGCCAGAGGCGGACGTCGCCGGGTGAGCCGGGCTGCTGCGCGATGTTGGTGAAGGAGAGAATGCCGCACACCAGCGCGAGAATGCCGATCGTGGCAGCGAGAATGTAGAGGTTGCGTCCCATGTTGCTCCGAATACAGTTTATCTGCTACGAAGCTTCGAAGAATCTTTCGACTTCTCCGATGTCGTCTGTCCGGCGATAGGCCGGCAGCGAGTCCAGGAAGGTCGCGCCATAGCGCGTGGTGCGGATGCGGGGGTCGAGCAGCATCAGCACGCCGCGGTCGGACAACGAACGGATCAGGCGGCCAAACCCCTGCTTGAGCGCGATGACGGCCTGCGGGATCTGCAGGTCGTTGAAGGCGTTGCCCCCGGCGGCGGTGATGGCGTCCGTCCGGGCCTTCATGATGGGGTCAGTGGGTACAGCGAAGGGCAGCTTGTCGATGATGACGCAGCTCAACTGCTCGCCCTGGACGTCCACGCCTTGCCAGAACGATGACGTTCCAAAGAGCACGGCGTTGGGCGTCTCGCGGAACTGCTGCAAGAGCACATGGCGCGGTGCGCTGCCCTGCATCAGCAACGGGTAGGGCAGTTGCGCGAGCAGGCGGTCGTGCAGCTCGCGCATCTGCGCGTAGCTGGTGAAGAGGCAGAAGGCACGGCCGCGTGTGATCTCCAGCACACGGCGGGTTTTCTCGGTGGCCTGCGCGATGAAGTCCGGATGGCGCGGGTCAGGCATGGTAGGCGGAAGGTAGAGTAGCGCCTGCTTGGCGTAGTCGAAGTGGCTGGGCACGACGAGCTCTTTGGGAAAGGGAATGCCGAGGCGTTTTTTGAGATGCGCGAAGCTCGGCACGCCGTCCGGCCCGGCGACGGTGAGCGTGGCCGAGGTGAGGATGACGCTCGGATAGTGCATGAAGAGGGTTTCGGCGAGCAGCGTGGAGACGTCGATGGGCGTGGCCTGGAGGTGGGTGCTGAAGGCCTGCGGCGCCGTGGCTTGTATGGGTTCGACGAGACGGGCGTTGCGGACGGCGTTGCGCAGGCCGGAGGTAGCACGACGTTCGATCCAGAAGACCGTGTTGGGATCTTCGGATTCCAGCAGGAACTTCATATGGTGGCGAATGTCCGCGGCGCGCTTGCGCAGACCTGCAGCCTCTTCGACCTCGCGCAGGCGCTCCAGCTCGCCTTCGAGGCGCTGCAGGGCGTTCGAGGCGCCGAGATAGGCGTCGCCGCGTGCCTCCAGAAAGTCCGCGCGATCGGTAAACTCCAACCTGCCCAGATGCGAGGGACCCGCTGGCAAAGAACTGAAGAACAGCCTCGAACGCTCACGAATCGTCAGGGTAGCGCTTTCGATGGCGCTGGTGCTTACGCCCTTGGCCTTTAGCATCGACTCGGTGTCGCGAGCAAGCTCGTCGAAACGCGCGTTCGACAGCGCGATGCCGAAGTACTGTGAAGCCACATCTTCGAGCTCATGCGCTTCGTCGAAGATCACGGCAGCGGCTTCGGGCAGGATGCCCGCATCGGGCGCGCCTCCGGCCTGCTGCTTGATGCTGAGATCGGCGAAGAAGAGGTGGTGGTTGACGATGACGATGTCCGACTCCAGCGCCTTGCGCCGCATGCCGGTGACAAAGCACGGCTCCCAGTTGGGGCACGTCTGGCCGAGGCAGACCTCGCTGCGCGCGTCCAACTTGTGCCATAGCGGCGAGTGCTCGGGCAGCGCGTCGATCTCGGCGCGATCGCCGGTTTCTGTGGTGCGTTCCCACTTGAGAATGTGATGAAACTGGTCGATCTCTTCCAGCCCGCTGAGGATGGGGTTATCGCGCAGCGCGTAGAGCTTCTGCTTGCAAAGATAGTTCGCCCGGCCCTTCATGTAGCAGACGCGCAGGGGGCCGAGCAGCGATTCGAGGAAGGGAATGTCCTTGAAGTAGAGCTGTTCCTGGAGGTTTTTCGTGCCGGTCGAGATGATGATGCGCTGCTTCTGCTCGCGGGCTCGGCGGAGCGCGGGCAGCAGGTAGGCGAGCGTCTTGCCGGTGCCTGTTCCGGCCTCGGCGATGAGATGGCGGCGATCGGCGAAGCACTGCTCGATGGTCTTCGCCATCAGGTACTGGCCGGGGCGATGCTCGAAGGCGAGCGAGGACTTCGCCAGCAGGCCGCCGGGATGGAAGAAGTCATGCAGCGACGGAAACTTCTGCTCAGGAGGAGTTTCGCGCATCGCAGGAAGTGGGGTGGTGGACGACATCAGCTAGGTTGATGATAATCGCCGTTTCTTCGCCGTGCTGAAGAGGATTACCCTTCTGCCCTATCGCCGCATCAATTCGATGTGCCCGCGGCACCATGATCCTGTTTCAGTCCCGTGTCGATCGCATTCAGCAGTGTGCCCGTGGGGTCGCCGGCGTAGTCCCAGAACATGACACCTGCCAGCTTGTGGTCGAGGACATAGCTGCACTTCTTCGCCAGCGATTCGGGATCCTCATAGGACACGAAGATCTTCGTGTCCGGGTTGTAGAGGTAGGGCACGGAGGCGGCGGCATCCCAGTAGCGGACATAGCCCTGATTCAGCATGGTGGAGGCGATGTCCCCATACCGCGCATAGACGTGAGTCGCCGTAGGCTTCCCGGGATTGAAGGCACCGTGTGAGACGTCTGGCACATCTCCCCAGGCATGTCCGTAGAAAGGCACGCCCAGAACGATCTTGCCCGCCGGAACACCCGCCTGCTCGAACTCCTGCACCGATCTGTCGGCCGAGATCTTCTCAGGATCGGCTGGATCGGTGAACAACGGCGCGTGGTTCCCGGTGGTGGAACTGGAGCCTGGCTCGTAGTAGTCGTAGGCCATCAGATTGACCGTGTCCACATACTGCTGCACCTTGCTCATTTCGGTGTGCTCCAGAAAGCTGGTGGAGGCGCCGGCCGCAATCGTGATGAAGAGCTTGCGGTGCAGCTTCTTTTCCTGGTGGTGAAACTGTTCGCGAAGCTCTTTGAGAAGCAGGGTGTAATTCTGTTTGTCCTCAGGACGGAACTTGTTTCCAGCGCCCACCAGACCGGGATACTCCCAATCGATGTCGAGCCCATCGAGCTGGTAGCGGTTGACGAACTCCACCACACTCGCGACGAAGAGGCTACGGCTCTCCCTGGTAAGAGCCATATCGGAAAAGTTGCCGGACCAGGCCCAGCCGCCGACCGAGACGAGCACCGTAAGCGAAGGGTTCACCTGCTTGAGAGCGACAAGCGCCGCAAGATTCTTATCCTCGGCGGTGAAGCCGTTGACGATTTTGCCTCCCTGCAGATTGGCAAAGGCATAGTTGATGCGCGTCAGTTTTTGAGCAGCGATCTCGCCCGGTTGAATCGGGTTGTTTTGCGGAAAAACATAGGCAGCTATGACGGGTTGAGAAGCCGGCGTGGTGCGTTGTGCAGACAAGGCATGGCTCCAGCAGAGAGCTGAAACGAAAAGCAGACACTGCACACTCAGTCGTGTTCCAAGGGCGGGATTAAGTTTTCGCACGTGTTGAGTGTATAGAAATTTGCGACTGTCCCCATTCTGTTGCCGTTGTTTTTTCGTCGTCATCCTGAAGCGAAGCTGAAGGCCCCCCAGATGCAGAGCGCGATGCAAACGTTCGCCGCGCGCTTTGCGTCAGTGCCGCTACAAATGCGGGGGTCCTTCGCCTACGGCTCAGGATGACGGCGAAAAACAGACAACGGCAAGGACAAAAGCAACGACAACGACAAAAGCAAAAGCAGATTCCCTACGGGAATGACAAAAAGAAATGCAACAGCAACAGCAAAAACCCTCTCATGCACATACAGATTCTGAAATTACTTGTGACCTGAAATACGTCCAGGGAACTTCGACGCGGCTCCCAACGTAGAGAGCTTTAGACAACTGTAGGTCTCCGTGCAGGGCGGCGCTCTCTTGCGGCTTGCGCGTTTTACCGCAGAAATATGAGGTCCCATGAAGAACCTTCTCTTCGCCGCGAGCCTTGCGGCGTTCGCGCTCCCTCATGCCTTCGCCGAGACGGCCTGTAAGGGAACGACTATCACCGGAATCGTGCGTGACAGTACGCTCGCGCTCATTCCCGGCGCTATGATTACGCTCGACAGCAACCAGAATGAAGAGAGCGGCTCCGACGGCAGCTTTCGCTTTACCTGCATCAGCGATGGGCCGCATCATCTGTCCGTAAGCGTCGAGGGCTTTGCCAAGCGGGACCTCTCCGTCACGACACCCCATGCAGCGCAGCTGGCTTTCGTGTTGAAACCCGAAGCAGTGGAGAGCGAAGTCGATGTAACCGCAGACAGCGGACCCAGTACCAGCGCTACATCCGCCGGCCCGTCACAGACCATCGCCGGCAAACGTCTGCAGTCTCTCGCCGACGACCCCGACGACCTGCTGCGCGAGCTGCAACAGATGGCCGCAGCCGCCGGTGGCGCCCCAGGCAATGCCAGCATCAGCCTCGACGGCTTTCTGGGCGAAGGCGACGGCAACACGACTCTTCCACCCAAGAGTTCCATCGCCTACATCAAGGTGAACCCCGACCTCTTTTCGGCGGAGTATCGCAACCCGCCGTTCGGTGGAGGCCGCATCGAGATCTATACCAAGCCCGGGCTGAGCGCCTACCACGGAGCGCTCTTCGCCACCAATGGCAGCCCCTGGATGAACGCCCGCGACCCGTTCTCGACCAATAAGGCCTCTCTCGGCAAACAGCGCTATGGCTTCGAGTTCACCGGCCCCATCTTCAAGAAGGGCAGCGACTTCACCATGACGCTCGAACATCGCAGCATCGACAACTTCGCCGTCGTGAATGCCACCACCGTCGACAGCTCGGGCAACCAGTCCAGCCTCGTTCAGAACGTCGCCACACCGCAGCGTCTCTGGATCGGCACCGTACGCACGGACTGGCAGCTTGGGCCCAAGAACACCTTCATCGCCAGCTTCAACGCCAATGTGAACCATCTTATGAACGTTGGTGTCGGAGGCCAATCGCTTGCTGAGACCGGCTATGACTTAGCAAAATACGATTACGAGCTACACCTCACCGATGTCACCACCATCTCTCCCAAGCTCATGCATGAGGCGCGTCTAGGCATCGAATGGGATGGCTCGGACGATACTCCCAACTCCACCGCTCCGCAGATACAAGTGGCCGGAGCCTTTACCGGAGGGGGTTCGACTGCCGGTCCCCTGCGCGATCGTGAGGTCGACATCGAGATGGATGATGATGCCATCCTCAGCACCGCCAAGCATCTGATGAAGTTCGGCGTCCAGGCGGAGGTCCTCGACGAGCACCTGCGCCTCCCCACGAACTTCAATGGGGTTTATACCTTCGGCGGCGGGACCGTCCCGGGCCAGGCCACGACCCTCACCGGCATCCAGCAGTACGTCCTGGCGCTGAACGGTCAGCCTAACGGCTCGCCCACCGACTACTCCAACGTGGCCGGTAACCCTGAGGTCGATCTCGTCCAGACCCGCGTGGCCCTCTTCTATCAGGACGACTGGAAGGTCCGCCCTAACCTGCATATTGCCTATGGCTTGCGCTACTTCACCCAGACCGACCCCACGGTGTCCAACAACTTCACGCCACGCCTCGGCGTCACGTGGTCTCCAGACAAGAAGTCTACGTGGAACATCCACGGGCACGTCGGCCTGTTCTCGGGCCGCTTCCGGGCCCACACCTACGGTGAGATCCTGCGCATGGACGGCGTCGAGCGCTTTACCAGCACCATCTACAACCCCACCTGCACCGGTATATTCAACCCGGCGACCTGCAATCCCTTCAACGGCGGTACGCCCATCCATTCCATCCGTACCGTCGCTCCCAACTTTCCCAATACCTTTTACAGCATCCAGAACATCGGCCTCTCGCATACGCTGCCCCACGGCTGGAACTTCTCCGGGGACTACTACATCGCGCAGATATGGCATGCTACGCGGACGGAAAACGTCAACTCTCCGCTGAACAACTCGCCCACCGGACCGCGTCCGGGGACGGCCGACCTGAATGTGCTGCAGATGCAGGGCACTGGCCGCGGCTACGGCAACGTCGAGTTCATGGGGCTGGAGCAGCATTCGCTCAAGCATGTGCAGTTCTTCATGGGCGCAGTCCGGGTGCAGATCATCGACGACAACGACGGTAACGGAAGTGGAAACAGCGAATTTTTCACACCGCAGACCACCGGCTCCAACGCCGGAGAGTACGCCCGCTCCGACGGAAATGGCCTGTGGCAAGTCTTTGGCAACGCCACCTTCACGCTGCCGGAGAAGATACAACTCAGCGGTAACTTCAATGCTTCCGGCGACACGCCCTACAACATCACCACCGGCTTCGACAACAACGGCGACGGCGACTTCAACGACCGGCCGCAGTATGCCACGCCGGGAACACCGGGTGCCATCTCCACTCCCTATGGGCTGTTGGTGACCTCAGGCGGCACGGGCGTCTTACCACGCAACAAGGGCACGATGCCGTGGACGTTCTATCTCGACTCGAACCTTCAGCGGACCTTTACCCTCACACGCAACCCAAAGGCCGAGCATCAGCAGACCCTGCAGGTGAATATCCGTTCGTCCAACCTGCTGAACCATACCAATGTGACGCAGGTGGGTGGAGTGCTGGGCTCCCCAAGCTTTGGGCAGGCCTATGCAGCCGACAATGGCCGGCGGATTGAGGGTGGGGTGCGGTATAGCTTTTGAGCGGAGGGGTTTTCGGATCCATCACCACAAATTTGTCATCTCGATCGAAGCATGATGGTTTTATCGTCATGCGTAACGGAGAGACCTGCACGTTGCAGAGCGCGATGCAAATGTTTGTGGCGCGCTTTGCGTCAAGACCTGCAGTTTGCTCGGGGAGGCACTATCGCCTCCCCGAACAAACTGCAGGTCTCTCCGCTACGGCCGCAAAAGCGCGGCCTCCGGTCGAGATGACAAAATTGAGGGTAGGTCAAGAGAACAGCCTGCATTCCCTCCTCCAGGAGCGCAGAGGATGCGCATCGTTCATATAATGAAAGATGCGCCGTGGCGCGGAGGAATAAGCACCATGGCACCCAGACGCGAACAGAAAAAACGATTAGGCAAGAAGCATCGACAGGCGAGCACGCGGCCGAAGCTGGGCAAGACCGCGCCTCGCGCGACGGCGACGACCGGTGCGGCTTCGCCGAAGAAGCGTAAAGAGCTTGCAGCCAAGAAGGCCGCAGCGACAAAGGCCGCGAAGACGCCGACACGCAGCCCGGAGAAAGAGCGGCACATCGTTCTCGGCAATCGCGACGCAAGCGGCGAGCAGCGGGGCCATGCGAGTGAGAAGCAGATTCCACCGCGTCCTCGTGCCGCGAAGAGACCGCTCGATCCTGAGGCCGCAGAGAAGCGCGAGTGGCGCGAGGCCGAGGCGCTAGCGACGGAACTTACTCTCGTCGACGGAGCCGGCCATCACGAGCCCACACGGTTGCCGCTGGTCGCGATCTGCGGCCGGCCCAACGTCGGCAAATCGACACTCTTCAATCGCCTCACCCAGACGCGGCGCTCCATTGTGGGCGACGAGCCGGGCATTACGCGCGACCGCATCTACGGTGAGGTCGAGTGGGCAGGGCGCGATGTGCGGCTGGTCGACACCGGCGGTGTGATCCCCGATGACGAAGCGCTCATTCCCGCCGAGATCTTCCGCCAGGCAAAGGTAGGCCTGGAAGAGGCCGACGCGATCATCATGGTTGTCGACGGACGGACGGAGCTGGCTGCACCGGACATCGAGCTGGCACGACTGCTGCTGCGCGGCGGCAAGCCCGTGTTCCTTGCGGTCAACAAGATGGACACCCCCGAGATGCTCGCAGCTGCGGAGAACTTTCGCCGCCTCGGCTTCAGGAATGTGCTGCCGATCTCGGCAGAGCACGGTGCGGGTATCGGCGACCTGCTGGATGAAGTATGGGCGGCGCTGCCGCCGGAGTTCGTTGCTGAAGAGCCGGAAGAAGCCATGGAGGGCTTCGAGGAAGAGTTTGAAGAGGATATGGATGGCGGCGGCGATCCACGCCCCGGACCGCAAGATCCTGAAGATGACACAGCCGAAGAGTCCAAACCTGGGCGCCGGCTGCGGTCGCATGGAGAGCACATCTCCCGCGAGACAAAGATCGCCATCATCGGACGGCCGAACGTCGGTAAGAGCACGCTGCTGAATGCACTGACGGGCTCGGACCGCGCGATCGTCTCGCCGATTGCGGGCACAACGCGCGATGCCGTGGACGAAGTGGTCGAGCGTGAGGGCCACAGCTTCCGCTTCATCGATACGGCCGGCATTCGCCGCAAGGGCAAGACGAAGTTGATGGCTGAGAAGCTCAGCGTCATCATGAGCCGCAAGCATCTTGAAGCGGCCGACGTGGCGCTGCTGGTGATCGATGCGGCCGAAGGTGTAGCGGCGGCCGATGCGAACATTGGCGGCTATGCGCATGAGAGCGGGCGAAGCGTCATTATCATCGTGAACAAGTGGGACTTGATGACGGAGGTTGGCCCTGATGGCAAGCGGCTTCTCGATGGGAAGCCTCCGGCAGATCAGAAGATCTACGAACAACAGGTGCGCGATTCGCTGAAGTATCTCGACTATGCGCCGCTGCTTTTCGTGACAGCCTCCGAGGCTAAGGGCATCGAGCAGGTGTTCAAGAAGGTAGAGCTGGTTGCGCGCGAGCGCCGCAAGCGGGTTTCCACCGGAGCGATGAACCGCTTCCTGGACAAGATCGACTTCCAGCGAGCTTCGGTTCCGATGGCCAAGCGCGTCAGGATCTATTACATGACGCAGGCTGCGGTTGCGCCGCCGACGTTCGTGCTCTTCACCGATCGCGATGTGAAGCTGCATTTCAGTTACGAGCGATTCCTCGCCAACGAGATTCGCGACACCTTCAAGTTCATCGGCTCGCCGATCTGGTTCAAGGTGAAGGCCAGGAATAAGAAGAAGACGGAGTGAGGTTGTTCTTGAGACCAGAATATGGATTTATGTGAATCGAGCACATGTCATCTCATCGCCAAATCTTCGAGTTTGACCCGATCAAGGCGGCCAGCAATCTAAAAAAGCATGGCGTCTCGTTCGCGGAAGCGATGAGCATTTTCGACGACCCACTGGCCTCCACATTGCCAGACGATCAGCACTCCGACGAGGAAGATCGCTTCATCACCGTCGGCTTGTCCTCAAAGCACCGTATCTCTTCGTCGTTTACACTGACACCATCTCCGGCATCCGTCTCATCGGAGCCCGTCCTGCAACCGCAGCCGAGATTACACAATATGAAGAAGTCTCCTGAACTCGATCCTCTAGCCCCACGGCCTGCCCTCGATTTCAGTAAGGGCATTCGCGGCAAACACCACGCCCGCGTGCAACAAGGAACCAATATCGTCCTTATCGCGCCAGATCTTCTCGAGACCTTTCCGGACTCCGCAGCGGTCAACGAAGCACTCCGGAGTCTGAAAAGGATCGCCGAACGCACCACGAAACCAGCACCTCGCAAGGTGTCCCGCGCCACATCCAAAAGATCGACGGCCCTCGCAAGATAGTGCGGTTTTGCAGTTACAGAGAAACCGTTTAGAAACTCAGTACGAAACCCCAGAACGAATCGAGGGCTGAAAGCTTGGTATATCTCGTCTGCACTAGCGAGATATACCGGGCTTTCAGCCCTCAACCCATTGTTTGTTTCTTTACCTGGGGCTTGCGCCCCAGGCTGGGATATACCGCCCCTTTGGGGCTGCTACCGTGTCACTTCCATCTTCTTGGGCAAACCCCATTGCGCTCATTGCGGGAAGCTTAGTTCGGCAACGGCTTGAGCGTAATCGTGCGCCCCGTCTTCGCGGACTCACGTGCTGCGTCGAGAATCTGCACCACCACCATGTTCGTGTCGAGCGCGGAGAGATCTCCGTCCGGCTTGATCTCTCCGCGCAGTACGCCAGCCAGGTAGTCGAGTGAGTTTTGCCGCTCCGGTGCGAGTGGGGGTGCCGTAATTACCGATTCCTCCCTTTGGCCCGCGTAGCGAACGCGCACCTGGTCCGAGGCAACTGTGATGGCATAGCCTGTCGCCCCGTAGACTTCCATATCCTTGCGGGCGAACGGCCAGTTCCACGAGGGCATCAACACAGCCTGTGCGCGCGGGTAGTGCAGGATGATGGTCGCATCGTCGTCGACCTTGGGATAGATATCCGGTTTGTCGGTCTGGGCCACGGCGGTGACGCTGAGAGGCGCGTTGCCGTGCATCAGTTGAGTCATCAGATCCGCGCCGTAGCAGCCGAAGTCGAACATCGCTCCCGCGCCATTCAGCACCGGGTCGGTAAGCCACGGGAGCCACTCCGGTCCAACGCCGATCTCTTTGGGCCCGTTGTGTCCGTCATGGACGACGACCTTGCGTACATCGCCGAGTTTGCCTGCGACGACTTCTTCGTAAGCCTCCTGGTTGCTGGCGTACCAGGTCGTCTCATAGTTCACCAGTACCTGCACGTGATGCTCGGCCGCGGCTTTGCGGATCGCGAGCGCGTCGGCCAGGGTGGTCGCGAGCGGCTTCTCCACCATGGAATTAATGCCGTGCCGCGCGGCCAGTTCAATCACTTTGCGATGGTCGAGGATGGTCGTGTAGACCAGCACCGCCTGCGGATGCACGGCGTTGAGCATGGTCTCGGTATCGGTATAGAAGAGGCTATGATCCAAATGGAATCGCTTTTCATACTGAGCGGCGACGGCGGTATTGGGTTCGGCGATGCCTACAAGCTGAACGTTTTTGTCTTTGGACAGCGGCCCAAACAGGCCCTGGGCATGGCCATGCACCAGGCCAACGATCGCAACCCGCACCGGCGCAGTTTGTGCGTTCGTTGATGGGATAAAGAGCGTTGCGGCAAGGACGAAGAGCGTACAGCGGAGAAGCGAAGAGAGTTTCACAGAGTCTACCTTTGGACAGCAGGATGTTCCCAAAAATCTTAGCCGAGAGCGATGAACCGCTCTCGCGGGTTAGCTTGTCAAACTACCGGTCTATTACCTGGCGATGTTGTTGCACCCACCAGCAGGCACCATTGCCTCCACGTGGAAACAGCGAGCGGCTGCAGTCCACCATGTCAACGTCGTCCAGGTAGTATGCCTCTTTATTGCCCTTCATCTGCTCCGCCAGAACGTGGACCACCTGCACCTTGCCCATGCCGGTGCCGTGGACCATTCGCACCTTCCATATCGCCCAGTCCACTGGATAGGCCACGATTACGGCTAACAGCAGACCTACGATCGTTCTAAGCAGAATTCGTTTCATAAAGGCATCTATAGAAAGACGATACGTCCTCGCACCAAGTCTCAATACTGACAACTACATCTGTGTTTTGCGGGCAAACGAGCAGCGGCTATAGGTTGAACAACTCGCGGAGCCGCTTGGTCTGCGAGCGGCTCACCGGAATCTCGGTCTGCTTGCGGTCGTCCATGCGCAGTTGATACGACGACTTGAACCACGGCACAACCTCGCGGATGTGCTGGATGTTCACTACAAACGACCGGTGCGCGCGCCAGAACTGCTCTGGATCGAGCTGGTCCATTAACTCCTCCAGCGTGCGGCAGTTCGAGTCGCCCTCCACCGTCTTGGTCACCACCGAGATCCTGCCGTCCTCGATTGCGGCAAAGCAGACGTCTTTCTGGTCGGCGAGCAGCAGGCGGCTCTGGGCTCGAACCACGACCTTGCCAGATTTCGAGAGATTGTGCGCGCTGCCGGAAGACGGACCCGAGGCCTGTGCGGCCTGTTCCTCGACCATGCGCAACAAGGCATCCAACTTGGCCGCGGCGTCCGCTCCCAGGTCGCCGGGCGCTGCGTGTCCTGACGCGGTCTCGCCGTTTCCCGCTGCACTGGCCGCGATGCGTGCGCGCACCTTCTCCAGGGTCTTCACTACCCGCTTGGCGTCGAAGGGCTTCAACAGGTAATCGACGGCATTCACCTCAAAGGCCTTCACGGCGTACTGGTCGAATGCCGTTGCAAACACGACCTCCGGCAGATGGAACTTGCGGTCGAGCGCGAGCACTTTTTTAAGGACGGCGAACCCATCCAGCCCCGGCATGCGGACATCGAGAAAGATCACATCAGGCTTGTGGGTGCGGATGAGATCCACGGCTTCGATGCCGTTGGTGCCCTGCGCGAGCACCGTCACGTCGCCCGCGGCTTCCAGCAGATACTGCAACTCCTGCCGCGCCAGCGGTTCGTCGTCGATGATCAGGGAGGTGAGCGGTGTTGCCATTACGGCATTCTAGTACCGTGACCGCATGAAAGGTTAGGCAGGCTGTTGGTTCTCAGTTGTCAGTTCTCCGTGGTCGGTTGAAAATAACTCACAACTGAGAACCCGCACAACTCCGAACTATGCGGCTCCAGCACTACTCGGTGTCGCTATACGCCCGCAGCCGCGCTGGAGCGTAATCCTCGGCCAGATCATGCCCGCACTGCGTGCAGTACACGTCCGTGATCTTCGTGCCGCGATGGCATATGCCGCACACGGGGGCCATCTGGAACTGGCACTGTGGGCAGAAGTGATAGCCGCTCTCCATCGTCGTGGAGCAGTTCGGGCAGCGCGAGAGAATCGGTTGCCGCAGCATGAAGTACACCACAGAGCCGATGCCACCGGGGAGAACCACGCACACCAGCATCCAGAGGCCCGCAGACATGCCGCGCCGCTTCACATCGCGGCTTACATAGCCGAGCAGCAGGGCATAGCTGGCCACCAGAGCGCCCCACCAGTAGCCTGCCATCAGGCGCATCGGAAACAGCTCATGCTTATGGTGCGGCATCACCCCGTGGAAGATAAACTGCATCCCCACAAACAGGAGGATGGCCAGTACCATCGACCAGCGCGGAATCATCAGCAGTTCCTGGTCTCCGCTCGAGGAAGGGTCGCCTTGCCGTGATGTCAACCATTGGCTCATCGCGTCACCTCACTGTTAGCCCGGTTGCGTCCGCGCTGGAACCATACCAAGCCGAACAATACCGCCGTCACTGGCAATGACCACAACAGCAGGAGGAACATCTGATCGCTGGCATCGGGAAGGCCGTTCGGGGCCAGATCGTCGTAGCCCTCGAGCACCGCCCATACGGCATAGCAGAGGCCCACCAACAGCATGGAGAAGATGCCCAGAGGCACCCACAGGCTGCGCGAACGCTGCTTCTGTTCCTGCATGACCAGCGCCTGCTCCCGCACCACGCGGTGGGTGCGGTTCACGATCGAAGCGCGAGCTGTGTAGTTCATTGGCCCAGTCTGGTCTGTTGGATTCGCCGAATTCATCGAAGGCCTGAAGTCTTGCGGAGAGTTCATGCCTTTACCTCGCAAGCTTTGGCTTCGGCCGCGCGACGCTCGGCGCGAAGATTGAGCAGCTGCGGTTTGAGGGAGGCAAGACCACGGTACAACCGCGACTTGACCGTTGAAAGCGGCGCGCGCGTCACGGTAGCGATCTCTTCGAGCGACATCTCCTCGTGGAAGCGGAGCGTCAGGACTTCGCGATAGCTGGGTTCGAGCGTCAGCATCACTGTTGCGAGCTCGGCGGCGTTCTCGCGGTATTGGAACTGCTCCAGGGGCGATGGGCCTTCCTGCACGATCTCGAACGGGCGCTCGTCCTCGCCGCCGTCGCGCATCTCATCCAGGCTGGCCATGGTGCGCTTGCGCGAGAGGTCGATGACCAAGTTGCGCGCGATGGTGAAGATCCAGGTATCGAAACGGGCCTTGCCGTTGTACTGTGCCCCACGCCGCAGCACGCGAATCCAGACCTCCTGAAACAGGTCTTCGGCGACCTCGCGCTTGCCCGTAAGGAACATCAGGTAGCGCATCAGCCGATGTTGATAGGTTTCGATGAGCTGGTCGAGAAGCTCGGGGTCCTGGCGCTTAAGACCACGCGCGATGGCAGCATTTTCACGCTCAACCTGTTTCGCGGCTTCGGCAGTCAGAACCATGGGTGTTCTCACCTCTGTATTGACGTGAGTTTATAAGGAAAAGACTCGGTTGGACCACAAAATATGCGCGCTTTTCGCATGTGACGCCTCAGACCTTTGGCCGTTAAGCCCCGTTCACCCGGTAAACTAGCTGGATGGACGTTTTGTACGGCCTGCACCCGGTAGAAGAGGCCATTCGCGCCGGCACACGGCAACTGGATCACGTAAGCGTCGCCCGCGAGCGGGAGGCCCGCCGTGATGCCCGTCTGGACGCGGTTCTGGAGCTCTGCCGGGCCGCGGGTATCCGCGTGAGCACTGAGCCGCGCGACCAGCTTACCCGCCATGCCAAGACCGACGCCCACCAGGGCATCGTCGCGTTCCTGCGTGAGCGCAAGTTCCTCGCGCTGGAAGATCTGTTGAAGGCGCCTGTAGGGCCCTCCGGTTTCCGCTTTTTTCTGGCTCTCGACGGCGTGGAAGACCCGCACAACCTTGGCGCATTGCTGCGCTCGGCCGATGGAGCTGGGATCGACGGCGTGATCGTGCCGGAACGCCGCTCGGCCCCCCTGAGCGCAACGGTCGCGAAGAGCTCGGCGGGGGCCTCAGAGCATGTGCGCATCGCCCAGGTGGTCAACATTACCCGCGCGCTGGAGACGATGAAGAAGCACCATGTCTGGATCGTCGGCCTCGATGAGCGCGGCACACCGGACTATACCGACTTCGACTTTCGCCAGGACTGCTGCCTGGTGCTGGGCAGCGAGGGCGCAGGGCTGCATGACCTGGTGAAGCGCACCTGCGACCACCTGTTGCGTATTCCGATGGCGGGTAGCGTCTCGTCGTTGAACGTATCCGTAGCCGGCGCAGTTGTGATGTACGAGGCGATGCGCCAACGCCGCACAGGTGCGGTTCAGGCACCGCCTGCGTCCAAACCACAAAAGCCTCGTAAAGGTTTGGGATCGTGAGGAATCATTGACTTTGAGTTTGAAACGACTGCCGCGCGCAGTCGCGGCTACGCTCGCGCTGGCCGGGCTGGGTTTAGGGCTGGATTTGGGTTTGGGTTTTACCGGCCTTGCCCGCGCACAGACCACTACTGCACAGCCCGCCGCACCGGCCGCCACACAGGACACCACCCCTCCGGAGCAGCCGCCCCCCCCCAAAGGCCAGGTCCTCTTCCAGAGCCACGGCACGCCACCTGCGGCGACGCCCGAGTCCGAAGCCAATGGACGCACGGTCCTGGCCAAACCCGCGGATAAACCGACCGGGCCGGAGCTGACGGATCTTGAACGCTCTGCCCTTACCTTTACGGCTTACGATCTCGATGCACGCCTGGTCCCTGCAACCTCGCGGCTGGCCATGCGCGCACGCCTCACGCTTCGCAATGACGGCACGGAACCGCTAACGCGCCTCGCACTGCAGATTTCGTCCACGCTTAACTGGGAGACGGCAACGCTCGTCTCCAACGCCGGCAGCAAGCCCCTCGACCTGACGCAGCATCTGCTCGATACCGACGCCGACCATAGCGGCCAAGCGAACGAGGCGATTATCACGCTGCCTACGCCGCTTGCCTCCGGAAGATCACTCACTTTGAGCCTGTTTTACTCCGGAACGATCGAGGCCAACGGCGGCCGGCTGGAGCGCATCGGCGCTTCGCACGAGCAGGCGATCGCCTCCGACTGGGATGCGATCTCTCCAGAAGGAACAGCGTTACGCGGCTTTGGGGATGTGCTGTGGTACCCGGTGGCCTCGCCGCAGCTCTTTCTCGGCGACGGGAATCAGCTCTTCAACGCCGTCGGGCGCATGAAACGGCGGGAGTCCTCGGCGACGATCCATCTGCGGCTGGGGGTCGAGTACACTGGCGAACCACCGGTTGCGGTTTACTTCTGCGGACGTCGCCAGCCTCTTGTGGCGCTGAGCGACAGTGCCCAAGCCCCAACCACCACGGGTTCCGGGGTTGCGACAGCGGAGTTCTCCGCCGAACCCCTGGGTTTCCGGATGCCGAGCCTCTTCCAGGTGGAACGGCCTGAGACGATGCTGGTGCCCCTGGCTCCGCCTTCCGACGTGCCGGCAGCGCCTGCGGTGACTCCTTCCGGGGCTACTTCTCCTTCGTCGTCTTCTTCCTCCTCTAGTTCCTCTTCGACTCCCGCTCCGGTGACCCCGAGCCAAGGTGCTGACGCAGCGAACGGCGATCCGCTGCTGGCTGTCGAGAGCACCGACGAGGGTTCGCTGCCACCGCTCGCCAGCTCCGCGGAGCGTATCGCCCCGCTGTTAGAGGAGTGGCTCGGGCCAAAGCCGCTGTCGGCTCTGACGATCCTCGATCATTCCGGGCAGCCGTTCGAGGACGGCCCACTGCTGGTTGCACCGATCTCCGCCCTGGCGGCGTCGAACTCATCGCCGGCCCTGATGCATAGCCTCACCCATGCCTGGGTACAGACCGGCCAGCCCTGGATGGATGAGGGCCTCGCACAGTTCTTCAGCCTGTTGTGGATCGAACACGAACAGGGCCGCGACGCTGCTGTCGCGCAGCTCACAGCCCTGATGCAGCCTGTGGGTATTGCCGAGCCTGCCATCGAACCCGGCGATAGCCCAAAAAATGGCCAGGCAAAGCCTGAGCCTGTAGGCGAACCGCTCATCGCAGCCACCTCGGAGCTCTACTACCGCCGCAAAGCCTCAGCGGTCTGGTGGATGCTGCGCGGCATCGTCGGAGACAAGCCGCTGCAACTCGCGCTGCGCGCCTGGCGCACCCGCACTCCCGGCACCACAACCCCGGAGCAGGACGCGCTCGCCTTCGAAGCGCTGCTGGAAAAGACCGGCAAAGATCTTATCAATCTGCACTGGTTCTTCGACGACTGGGTGCTGCACGACCGAGGCCTCCCCGATCTTTCGATCACCGACGTAACACCGCGCCTGCTGCCCGCAGGCCAGGGCCACAGCGCCGGCTGGCTGGTAGCCGTGACCGCACATAACGACGGCGCTGCCGCCGTGGAAGTGCCTCTTACGATCCGCTCCGGCACCTTCAGTACGACATCCCGCATGCGTGTGGCCGGGTTTGGCAATGCGACGGCGCGTGTTCTGGTGGAGGCTCCTCCAACCGAGGTCGTGCTGAATGACGGCAGTACACCGGAGGTACGCACTTCAACGCATACTCGCGAGGTTGTGACGCACGCCCAGTAGCGCCACCGGTGCAGAACACCTTGCGTCAGCCCTTAGCACCACGGTCGTGCTTATGAACCCGTTCCCTAAGCCTGTCATTTCGACCGACCAACGGGAGCGGAGAAACCCCTGCATTTAGCGATGCCTCCGAGCGCACGCTTGCCTGCAGCAAAAACACACTTTTGAGTGACGATAGACTTCTCTGGCAAGGTCGTTAGGAGTGTCCCTTTGGCTTCTTCGAGAGGACAAACATCCGCGAAATGCAGGGGTTTCTCCGCTCCCGTTGGTCGGTCGAAATGACAGGTCTGGGGGAGTTTGCAAGAAACAGCTATAGTGCCAGACGCTTTATATTCGAGTTGCGAAATATATAGATCGTTGCCGAAACATTAAAGATGAGCATCGAGCCCTGCTTCTGGCTTTTCATCTATAGACATAAAGTATTTCCCAGCAAATGTATTCCATCTCGCTGTGTGGGCATGACAGTCGTTTTAGTTGTGTGCTAAGAATTATCTTCGGTTTGAAAGTTTCAGAAGGCTATCCAGTTAAAACTGGGATGGCTTGCGCCGCGGTGCTCCGGAGGTTTCGGGAATCAGCCGCGAGATCAGTCTTGCGACATGGAATAAGGATGGGATATGTCAGCGAATCGAAATATTGTGCGCGCAGCCGCACTAGCGGTACTGATGGGCAGCTTCTACGCGTCAGCCCAAAGCCCCTCGTCTCCTGAGGCAAAGACTTCGCTGCTGCCCTACCAGGACACGACGCTGCCCGCAGAGCAGAGAGTCGCAGATCTGGTGGGACGCATGACGCTCGACGAGAAGGCGGCACAGTTAGTCAACAGCGCCTCTGCAATCCCGCGGCTTGGCGTTCCCCAGTATGACTACTGGAGTGAGGGCCTTCATGGCATTGCACGTTCCGGCTATGCGACGCTGTTTCCGCAGGCTGTGGGCATGGCGGCCACCTTCGATGAGCCGCTGCTCCACCAGGTTGGCGAAGTCGTCTCCACAGAAGCTCGCGCCAAGTACAACGACTCCGTCGCGCACGGCCTGCGCTCCATCTTCTATGGGCTTACGATCTGGTCGCCGAACATCAACATCTTTCGCGACCCGCGCTGGGGACGTGGACAGGAGACCTACGGCGAAGATCCCTTTCTGACAGCCCGGCTCGGAACCGCCTTCGTGGAAGGGTTGCAGGGCGACGACCCAACCTACTATCGCGCTATCGCAACGCCGAAGCACTTCGCCGTGCATAGCGGCCCGGAGAGCGAGCGTCATCGCTTCAACGTCGATCCCAGCGCGCACGATCTTTGGGACACCTACCTACCCGCGTTCCGCGCCACCATCGTCGAAGGCAAGGCTGACAGCATTATGTGCGCCTACAACGCGATCGACGGCAAGCCAGCATGCGCCAGCGATCTGCTGCTGGGCCAGATTCTGCGCGACGATTGGGGCTTTAAGGGGTTTGTTACCTCCGACTGCGGCGCGATCGACAACTTCTTCGAGAAGGACGGTCACAAGTACTCCAAAGATGCGGAGGAGGCATCGGTCGCCGGCATTCGCGCCGGTACTGACACGAACTGCGGTGAAACCTACAGTAAGAACCTCGCCAACGCTGTACACAAGGGAATGATTCAGGAGAGCGAACTCGACGTTCCGCTGCGCCGTCTGTTCCTCGCGCGGTTCAAGCTGGGCCTCTTCGATCCTCCGTCGCAGGTGAAGTATGCCTCGATGCCCGTCACAGAGAACATGTCCCCCGCGCACACCGAACTGGCACTCCAGACTGCGCGCGAAGCTGTGGTGCTGCTGAAGAACGAACATCACATGCTGCCGCTGGAAGCACATGTGAAGACCATCGCGGTGATCGGGCCCAATGCCTCCTCTCTTGCCGCCATCGAAGGCAACTACAACGCCATAGCGAAAGATCCGGTGATGCCGGTCGATGGCATCGCACGCGAATTCAGCGGCGCGAAGGTGCTGTATGCACAGGGTTCGCCCTATGCCGAAGGCGCGGCAGTGGTGATCCCCAGGACCCAGTTCCGCACCGCACAGGGCTCGCAGGAGCAGGGCCTGAAGGCCGAGTACTTCAACAATGACAGCCTGCAAGGCCCGCCCGCGTTCACGCGCGTAGACCGGCAACTCGACTTCGACTGGGATGGAGCATCACCTGTCCCCTCCCTCAACATGAAGGCCTTCTCCGTGCGCTGGAGCGGCACCCTGCAAGTGCCTGCGTCCGGTGACTATCTCGTCGCTCCACGGAACGCGCAGTGGTGGCCTGTTAACGGCGCAGAGAAGTTCACGATTAAATTTGACGGCAAAGATGTAGGCTCTTCAACCGCCAAGCTGCACTTTGATGACACCCAGCCACACGCGATCGAGATCACGTACTCGCATAAGGCGGAGCTATTCGGCGGCGAGTTTTCGCTGAGGTGGACTCCACCCGTCGAGCCACTACGTGCCCAGGCGATGGAAGCGGTGAAACGCGCCGATGTCGTTGTGGCGTTCGTCGGGCTGTCTCCTGAACTGGAGGGCGAGGAGATGCGCGTGGACATCCCCGGCTTCTCCGGCGGCGATCGCACCGATCTTGGTCTACCTCCCGCGCAGCAACAACTATTGGAGGCGGCCAAAGCAGCCGGCAAGCCGCTGGTGGTAGTGCTGCTCAATGGCTCGGCGCTGGCTGTGAATTGGGCCCAAGAGAATGCCGACGCCATCCTTGAGGCGTGGTACCCCGGACAGGCAGGAGCACAGGCGATTGCGGAGACGTTGAGCGGCAAGAACAATCCCAGTGGACGCTTGCCGGTTACCTTCTATCGCAGCGCGAACGATCTGCCTCCCTTCACCGATTACTCCATGGCGAACCGCACATATCGCTACTTCAAGGGCAAACCGCTGTATGAGTTTGGCTATGGCCTGAGCTACTCGACGTTCAGCTACTCCAACGTGCATTTGAGCCAGGAACACCTCAATGCCGGTGACACCCTGCACGTTGAAGCAGACGTGAAGAATACAAGTGCTCGCGCGGGAGCCGACGTTGCGGAGCTGTATCTGACGCCGCCACAGGATGGCGTCTCTCCGCTACGCTCCCTGGAGGGCTTTGAGCACGTTCATCTGCTTCCCGGAGAGAGTAAGCATGTGAGCTTCACGCTCGATCCACGCCAGCTGTCCGAGGTGGATGCGAAGGGTGTGCGCGCGGTAAGAGCGGGAGCGTATTCCCTTACCGTCGGTGGTGGACAGCCGGATGCAAGCAAGGATGTTTCGGCACAGTTCACGATCGAGGGTTCGCGGGAGTTGCCTCGTTAGAGATGTGGCGAAGGGCAAACACCCTAAAGCCTTGACGCAATGGGCGCAGAGGGTGCGCAACGGTACGCGACGGCTCCCGTGGCGCTCCGCTGCGTGCCGTAGCGCTCGTTGCGTCAAAGCTTTTAACGGCAGTGCGTCTTTAGAACAGCCTTACCACCACGCCGATACCGAACTGCTGCACCGTCTGGTGGCCGGAGCCGAAGACGGCGCTCAGGCGTCCGATGCCGTACTCACCGCGCAAGGCTATGTGGGGTATGAGAGTGTAGTCCGCGCCAAATTGAAACTGGCTGACGAAGCTGCCCGTGTTGGTGCCGAAGTTCGTGCCACCGCCGCCGACCTCGGCCTGTACGTAAGGCTGGAGGATGGGTGCATGCAGCGCCAGCCGCAGCCCAGCGAGTCCTTCGTTAATATGACCGTCGCCGGACGACTGCGTCTCATAGCGCGCGTCACCACCAAAGTTCAACGGACCGAGACGTACGAAGTTGTCATAGACGCCGAAGGTGCCGCCGCCACCCGTCAGGCTGCCACTGCTGCCCCCACCCGTATCGACGCCCCCGATATGACCGAGACTGCCCATGGCGTAGATTCCGATCTGCGCCTTTGCGGTTGCTGAGACCAGGGCTGCCAACAATAGAAAGAGTCCCACGTATCGTTTTGTCGTGAAGATGCTCATGGCAAGCCCCCCCCGTGGCTGTATATGCCAATGCCAGATTGAACCAACGGGCGTTGGAAAAGCTACTCGGAGAACGGCAGGGGTATCCGGTTGTTCACGGGGACAAAACCTTGCCTGTTCCCTTATTTCGAAGCAGCAACCATCTCGGCGACTCGCGTCATGCTGTTCTGATGCACACGAATGAAGCCGGAACGCGGGCTATCGAGATCGAGAATAAGCGCAAGGACGACACCCACGACCAGGGGCAGGATGGCGAGCAACAGCTTCGACCGCGACGTGACGCTGATGCCGACCAGCGCACTCGAAACGAACCCCATGAACAGCAACATCGCCCACGTCATCGCGGGGATGCGGTTCTCCAGCGCGGCGGTGCGCTTCTCCGTGACATCGATCATGTCGTTGAGCGATGAGACGAAGAGCGCAGTAACGGGATCGCGATGGGCCGCGGTATCTCCAGAGGCAATCGCCCATATCTGCGTCTGAAGCTCGTCACTCTGCGCGATACTGTGCTGCACCGCATCGGCATCGTTCCCGGCGGCGACGAAGTCCAGACGCACAGGAACGTATTGCATGAACAGTTGCTGCTCGGCGCGGCGCGGCGGTTCGGCCAGCGTGCCGGTGCGCAACCAGGCGGTGCCAATGGCGTTAGCCTCTTCGACCTCCAACTGCTTACGAAGATCGTAGCGGCTGACGGCCATCGCAAAGCTGAAGCCAAGCAGCAGCGCCAATAACCCCAGCACGGCGCCTTCGAGCGTCTTGAAGGAGCTGGAGTTCCGCTCAATCGCATCCGTCCTCCGTGCATGAATCCACGAGCCGGACAGGCTTCCAGCAAACAGGAAGAGGACGACGACGGGGCAGAAGAGAAGAGGATGGTTCAACAGAAACTGCATGGCGGCAGTGTACAGCGACTGATTCAGCCAGAACTCCGACCGCACCACGTGTCATGAAATGACTATAATGGTCATCTCGGAGGCGATAATGGCAAGCTGGGGCGTAGCGGACGCAAAGGCAAAGTTCAGCGAGGTTCTCGAGACCGCGCGAAATAAGGGGCCACAGGAGATTACGAAGAGCGGCAGGACTGTCGCTGTCCTGGTCGCCTTCGACGAGTGGAAAAAGCGGAGTCACGAAGAGCAACCGAAAGAACCGCTCGTAGATTTTCTGCTATGCCCGCCGCACGATGGCACCGATGTCGCGTTCCCGCGCATGAAGGGTAAGCCCCGCATGGTGCGCTTTTGAAATATCTGCTCGATACGGATGTTCTTTCGCAGACAACAAAAACCAAACCGCACAGTGCAGCGATCACATGGCTTCGCCAGCATCAGGAGTCAGATCTTTGCCTGAGCGCGATAACGATTGAGGAACTCCGCTTCGGCCTGGAGTTACTGCCTAAGGGTAAGCGGCGGCGGGAGTTGGAATCATGGCTCGAAGATCGTGTCCTTCGTCGATTCTCAGGACGCATCCTCCCCGTTGAGGAGCGTGTTGCCGATAAGTGCGGCAAACTCTTCGCCGCAGCCAAACTCGCCGGTGACAATTTGGATATAGGCGATGTCCTTATCGCCGCAACGGCGTCCGTGCACAACCTGAAAGTTGTGACCTTGAACCGAAAGCACTTCGAGAACCTGGGTATAGAGTTGGTGAGTTTTTAGGTGTCATGGCCCCATCCGCAAATACAAAGGCCACCCTCGCGGGTGGCCTTTGTGATTGCTTATTGCGCGAAGCGCGTCCAGCGTACGCAGTACCTAGTCGCCGGCGACGGTCTCTTCGATGCTGCTGACAACCTCAGCCTTGCTGACTGGGGCTGCGGGCTTGATGCCGCCCAGGCCACCGATCTCGCCGATTGCAACAAAACCACCAGGCATTTCAGGCTCCTGGAGGATCTCCTTGCGATATAGCTTGGCCATGCGAGCGTTTTCGGCGTCCTGCTTCAGCTTCGCGTCGCGTGCGCGGATCTTCTCTTCGCGCGCGTTCTTGGCGATGCCGCTCTTGTCGAAGGTGTCGTTAGCAGCCGAGTCCACATGCTCCTGGTTGAGCACGAGGTCGTACTTCGACTCCTTCTCCAGGCCAACCTTCTTGCCGCCCGCGAAGATCTCATGCCGCCCGTGCTCCTCATACCACTTGGTAAGCGACGAGGTCATGTGCATCTTCTCGATGATGTTGCGCCAGCCTACACCCGTGTTGTACGCGCAGAAGCTGATCTCGCCCTCCTGCGTCGCGTACGGGATGATGCACTGCTCGGTGCGGCGGAAGTCGTAGTTGAAGAGGTCCTGGAACCACATGCCGGCGATGAAGAGGAAGTTCCAACGGTCGGCGCGGCGCTTCTCGATGTCCGCCTGGGTGCGATCCGCGGTGACCTTGCCGTAGTTACGGCCGGTCGCGCCGAAGCACTTATCGAACTTAGTGAGCAGCGAGAAGATGCTGAAGTGGGTGGGAGCGTTCTGCGGCTCGTAGTTGCGGATGAGCGCAAGGCCGGCGCCCAGCATGGTCAGGTACTTGCCACGGGCTGCGTCATTGACGCGGGCGATGTCCTTGGCCAAACGGTCGGCGTTGAGGAATGCCGTTACCGGCACAGCTTCCTTGGTTTCCTTATCGATCATCAGCGCCATACCGATACCGCAGTTCGGGTGGCAGCCGCAGGAGAGCTGGCCCCAGTCGTGGTTCGGTCCGTGGACGAGATCCGCCCAGTCGCTGAAGGTGGACATGAAGCTGATCGGGAACCAGTCGCGAACGGGCTCGCCAAGACCGGTCTGGTTCTTGACGTCATGTGCCAGATGGCTGAGCGTGTAACGCTGCGCCATACGACGCTCGTCAGAGACCTCTTCGTCGCGGCCCGTGAAGCTGACCGGCTGGAAGCTGAGGAAGTTGATCTTCTTGGGGTTGTCGAGCGCGAACTCGATGATGCGGCCAACCTGCTCGTTGTTGATGCCGTTGATGATGCAGGTGACGGGAACGATGTCCACACCAGCCTCATGCAGGTTGTGGATGGCCTGGAGCTTCACGTCGAACGAGTTGCCGACCTTGCGGTGCGAGTTCGCCGCATTGCCGATACCGTCGAATTGCAGGTACGCGTAACGAAGACCCGCTTCCGCGGCAGCCTTCGAAAATTCCTTGGACTTCGCGAACTCGATGCCGTTGGTCGCAGCCTGCACCGAGGTGTAGCCGACCTTGCGGGCATAGGCGACCGCGTCGAGGAAGTAGGGGCTCAGCGTGGGCTCGCCACCCGAGAACTGCACCGACATCTGGCGCTTGGGCTTGATGGTAACCGCGTTGTCGAGCATGGTCTTGATCTCGTCCCACGTAAGCTCGTGGACGAAGCCGACCTGATTGGCGTCCATGAAGCAGGGATCGCACATCATGTTGCAGCGGTTGGTGAGATCGATGGTGAGAACCGAACCGCGGCCGTGAGTAACGGTCGACGTGCCATGGTTGTGTAGCTTCTCATCGTTGTGGGCACGAATGTCGCGGCCCGGGAAGACCTCTTCGAGGTGCTTGAAGAAGGCCGTGTCGATGGACATGACGTCTTCAAAGTGGCCGTGGATCGGGCAATCCTTGACCATCAGGATCTGGCCGTCGCGCTCGATGATCTGGGCCTTGATCTCGCCGACCTTCTCGTTGAGAAGGATCTCGTGGGGCAGCTTGCCGTCGACGATCTGCTGGCGAATCTCAGGAACGCATTTGGGGCAGAGCGAGTCGGTGGTACGGGGCCAGCCGAGGGGCGGCTTTTCCTTCTGGTAGGACTTCAGCAGGGGCTTGTCGCTCCACTTGGGAGTGAAGCTCTTGTTGGGGCTGATCGAGTTCAGCTTGTTGAATACACTCCAGCCAGCCTTTGCGCCGAGGACCACGCCTTTTTCAAAGAGCTTCGTTGCCTTTGCCATATCTTTCCTATCTCCTGAAGGGTTCGCCACTGACCTTACTGGCGGCGACCGTGTCGTATCTAAGCCTACACTGCTAAGTCATGGCCCAAGAAGTACTTTGCGGGGTTCGCCATGAATCCAAGACGCGGTTCCCCTGCACCGTCCAGCCTAGTCACCCGGCCCCAGGAAGTCCCCGAGAAAACAGCGAACGGCGATATTTTGCAGCGAACGGGGATGACACCAACCCCAGCGGACACCCAAAAACGGCCCGCTACCAACCCTAGACAGCCAGTCCCCCTTACACTTGTTCCATGCGCTGCCGCCTCGCCAGCCTCTTGATCCTTGCTACCTCGCTGGGGCTGCATGCCCAAACCGCAGACCAGAACCAGCCGTCGACACCGACCTTACAGGTGCAGTCGCAGCTTGTCCTTGTGCCCACGACCGTCGAAACCGGCAAGGGCGAGGTGATCTATGGGCTGAAGGCCTCCCAGTTCATCACCGAAGATAACGGCGTACGGCAAGATATTAGCCTGGAAGATACGACAAACGATGCACGCCCCCTTTCGCTCGTGGTTGTGGTGCAGTGCTCGCGCTCGGCGGAGCGCGAGTTCCCGAAGTTGCGCGGTCTGGCGACTATGATCACGGCGCTGGTCGGGGAAGCCCCCACTGACACTGCGGTGGTGCAATTCGGCACGGGCGAAGAGCTGCTCTCCGGCTTCACACGCGATCCAACCGCACGCGACAGGGTCCTGAGCCGACTGGCACCATGCGACGATGACGACGGAGACACCATCTTCGATGCGGTCGACTACGCGAACACGCTGCTCGATAGCCACCATACCCCAGGGCGTCGCGCGATCCTGCTCATCAGCGAGACTCGCGACCATGGCAGCGAGACCAAGCCCCAGGACGTGATCCGCGCGCTCGGACGCTCGAATACCGTGGTGGATACCGTGTCGTTTTCCCCGGTCAAATCGCAATTGGTCGACGAGGTAGAGCATGGCCCACCGCCGGGAGCTACCATGAACTTGATTCCCCTGGCGGTGATGGCTGTCGAGGCCGCGCGCAAGAACGCTCCGAAGGAGTTTGCCGGCCTCTCCGGCGGCGAATACATCAACTTCACGACGCAGCGCGGCTTCGATCGCAGCCTGAGCACCCTGGCCAATCACGTCCATAACTATTACTTATTGAGCTTTGTGCCGAGGTTTCCGGCAGACGCTCTGGGCAGCCACGCCGCTGCGCCAGGCCTGCACAGGCTCAGCGTGAAGATTCCCGAGTACCCCTCGGCGGCCGTACGCCACCGCGAATCTTATTGGGCCAACGACATCGTTGCTTCACCTGCAAAGTGAAGCCAACACTCTGCCTGTTTCCCCGCATCTGATGTACTTAATCTATATAGATACTGCTGCCCAACAGCCGCAGATCAACCGCAGATTCAGGAGAGACATCTTTCATGCGTTGGGGTACGACTGTCAGAAATGCTGCGTGCGCCGCACTGATGGCAACGACAATGGCCGCCACGACTTCCGCCGAACCGCTGCCTTCGCAACTGGCTGGCACGTGGCGAATTACCCGTGTGCTGCCCACAAAAAATACAGCCTGCTGGAGTTCCGAGCAGGCACAGCCGCTCGTCGGCTCGACGCTAACCTATGGCAACAAGACGATGCGCTGGCGCGGCGGCCCGGTGCCGCTTGAAGACATCAACACGCGCCAGGTGACGGACAAGGAGTTTCGCAAGGAGAACGACGGTGCGGACTTCGAACAGCTCGGCATTCATTCACCGAAGGTGATGGAGGTAGATCTGCAGCACGAGGATGCCGACATTACCGGAGCTTCGACCGAGGTGCCTGGCGACTCGATCCTGCTGGTTGCGCCGGGGCGTATTGTTGTCAGCGCGTGTGGGGTTTATTTTGAGGCCACGCGCGGGGGGACGCAGAAGGCGACGGCGCACAAGTAATTTGCAGGAAGGCATTTTTGTTTTTGCTCTTGCTTTTCTGGTTTGTCATTCCGAGCGCAGCGAGCGAACCTGCTTTCTCCCGTTTTTCGCTCGCACCAGCAAAAAGCCGGCTTTCACCAATCCGCCGCAAAATCCTCCCAAGTTGGGTTGATCTTTTCAATCAGCGCGATCTTCTTGTCGCGAGTCCAGTTCTTCAGTTCCTTTTCACGCGCAATAGCGTTGCGGACGTATTGAAATCGCTCGAAGTACACCAGCCGGTGAATGTTGTATTGAGCGGTGTATGCTCCTGGTTTCATCTCGCGGTGTTGAAATACGCGAACGCGCAAGTTATTCGTCATGCCGATGTAGAGATCACGTGACCGGCTTGCAAGAATGTAGACGTAGAACTGATATTCACGTTTTTGCATCGCAGACAGTCTAGCTAGCGCGAGCGAAAAACGGGAGAAAGCAGGTTCACTCGCTGCGCTCGGAATGACAAACCAGAAAAGCAAAAACAACGACAAAAGCAAACAACAAAAACAACGACAGCAGCAGCAGCGGCAATGGCAATGACAGCGGCGGCGATTAAACAATCACTGCCGCAGCTCCACCATCGTCGCACCCTGGCCACCCTCGTTATACGGCGGCTCCGTCACGGAAGCCACATGCGGGTGGTTCCGCAGGAACTCTCGCAGCGTCCGCCGCAGTATGCCCATGCCGACGCCATGCACTACGCGGATGCTCGGCAGCCCTGCCAGAAACGCGCGCTCCACGAACCGCTCGACCTCACTCTCAGCCTCGTCCGCCGTGCGGCCGATGACGTTGATCTCGGAGGTCATGTACTCCGAGTCGTCCGAGCCTGTTGAAGTTGAGACCGTAACGCCGCCACGTCGGCGCGCGCTTTGTACGGGTGTCTCCTTTGCGACGGCAACAACCTCTGCCACATCGCTGCGCGGCACGCGCATCTTCATCGCGCCGACGGCAACCTCCAGCGTCTTTGCATCGATCACCCGCGCTACGCGGCCTTCGCGGCCCAGCGACTTCAAGCGCACTAGATCGCCTACAGCAGGATCGCGCTGACGGTCGACTGTCTTCTTCTTACCGCCCTGATCGCTTTCGGCATGTGCCACGACTGTGGATTGGAACTGCTCCGAAAACTCGCGCCGCAGTTGCGCAATCCGCAGCGCAGAATCGCGTGCAATCTTCTGCGCGACGGTCTTGTCACCGATGGCTTTCACCGTATCGCGAAGCTGCGACTCGAAGTCCTCGATCAGCGACTTGAGTTGCCGCTCCAATTCACGCGTGCGTGCCTGCTGCTCGGCGCGGCCTTCGATCGCCACTTTCAAGCGCTCCGCGTCCAATTTTTTCTGCAGCTCCGCAAGCCCTAAGCGTTCGTCCTTCGCCGCTGCCAGCTGCGCATGGAGCTCATCGAGAAACCTGCCGATATCGATCTGCTGCGTGGTCATCTGCGCGCGCGCATTCGCAACGATCGCGGGATCGAGGCCTAGCCGCGCGGCGATATTCAATCCCGCTGAAGCTCCAGGGACACCGAGCCGCAGCTCGTAGGTCGGCGCAAGCCGCGCTTCGTCGAAGCCAACCGCCGCATTCAGCACACCTTCGTGCTTGGTCGCATAGACCTTGAGCGAGGTGAGATGCGTTGTGATGATGCACCACGCGCGGCGAACGAGAAAGTGCTCCGCCACCGCAACGGCCAGGGCAGCGCCTTCTTCAGGATCGGTCGCGGAGCCCAGCTCATCGAGCAGTACCAGTGACGTGTCATCGGCGATGCGCGCGATGCGGTCGACATTGACGACGTGAGCCGAGAAGGTAGACAGATTCTGCTCGATCGACTGCGCATCGCCGATATCCGCATAGATTGCTGTAAACAACGGCAACCGCGCACGCTCTGCCGGGACAGGAATCCCCGCCTGGGCCATCAGCGCGAGCAGACCTGCGGTCTTAAGCGCAACGGTCTTGCCTCCGGTGTTCGGCCCGCTCACGATCATCTGCCGCATCCCCAGAGGCAGCGCAATCGTCAGCGGCACAATGCTCGCCTCTTGTTCGCGCAGCCGCAGCTCCAGCAAGGGATGCCGTGCCGCCAGCAACTCAAACTCATTGCCCGTTGCTTCATCCACCAGACCATCTGCCGCGACAAACACTGGCCGCACACACGCGAGTTCTTCCGCAAAGCGCGCTACGGCCTGGTGCGCATCGGCTTCCGCGAGTATGGCAGCGCCCAGCAGCAACGGCTGAGCTTGCGCAGCCACCGCGCGCGTCATCGCTACCAGAATCCGATGGACCTCAGCCTGCTCTTCGTCGAGCAGCCGCACCAGTTCGTTGTTCTGCTCGATGGTCTCCATCGGTTCAACGAACACGGTCTGCCCGCTGGAGCTTGAGCCATGCACCACGCCGCCGACTTTGCGCTTGAACTCGGCCTTCACAGGGATGACGAAGCGCTCGCCGCGCACGGTGATGAGGTCATCCTGCGTGCTGCCTCCTTCAGAAAGCTTTGCCAGGGCCCGGCGCAGGCTGTCTTCGATAGCGCGATGCTGCCGTTCCATCGCCCGGCGAATGCGCCGCAACTCCGGCGAAGCATCATCGCTCAAACTGCCGTCAGCTTCGATCTTGCCGCGCAGAAAGCGCACCAGATCGCCCAGGTCGTGGGTCAACAGCGGCGCTGAAAGCGCTTCGATAGCGGGCCACTTGCCCAGCACCGCACCCGGCGGAGCAAGGATCACCTGCCGCCACGCCTCGACGCGCTCCGCCAACGCCAGCGCAGACAATAGCTCCGCAGGCTCCAGCGCCGAGCCTTCGATCCGTGCCTTGTCCAACACGTCGGACGGATCGAAGATGCCACGAAACTGAAACCCACCTCCGCCTGTAATCAGGCGGCGCATCTCTGCGGTGCGTTGCTGTTGTTGTTCAATCCAGGCCAACTCGGCTGAAGGCTGAAGTGCCAGCACACACGCACGCCCTAACGGCGATTGTGCGCGTTCGGCAAGCTGTTGCTGCAGGTCATTCCATTGCAGCGCTTTCGCGCCGATCTCGGACAACGGAGCCGGGGTTTGAGACAAGAGTTCCACCTCTCTAGGATACGGCTCCGGATGCCGGCGCCGCGCCTGAAGCGGAACTTAACGCGTGCCGCTTGCGTAGATACATGCAGTGCGAGCCTGCAAGTGATGGCTTGCGGAGGTTCGATCCATGCTTTGCCCTACCTGCGGAAACGTTATCGCTCATGATGCGCGTTTTTGCCCTCGCTGCGGAGCCCAGATAGGCTCTCAATCGCAGCCCAGCTTCCCCGCGCAACCAGCCCCTGTCTATGGAGTGCCTTTCATCGACTCCTCCACCCGTGTCAGCCGCCATATCCAGACACTCGGCATGCTCTGGCTCATCTATGCCGCCGTGCGGTTCGTCACTAAGCTCGCGGGCTTGTTCTTTCTGCATGGCTTTTTTGGCCATCACGGAGCGAACCACTGGATCTTTGGCAGCGGTCCGTTTAGCAACGATTGGATGGCCGCGCTCTGGCCGATTGCGCTCACGTCGCTGGTTGTCTCTGTTGCGCTTTGCGTACTGACAGGCTATGCACTAGCCACGCGCCAGCCCTGGGGTCGCGTCTTCGGCATCATCTTCGGCATTCTGGCGCTGTTTCACCCGTTCCTGGGCACCGCTCTCGGCATCTACACGCTGTGGGTACTGGCCCCAACAGCCAGCGGAGTGGAGTACGTCGCGCTCTCGCAATCGGCAGCGCGGACGTAAGGAAGGCTGCGGACGACAAGCCCTACGGATGTACGAGAAGGTCCTTCAACACTAGCGTTTGCAGACCCGGAACTCCGGTAAGAACCTCGTCGTTGGTAAGGAAGTAGGTTGCGTTGACCTGTTGGGCAGTAGCTAGCTGGATTGCATCGGGTGTCTTGAACCCATACTGTGCGCGGAGGTGTGCAGCCTCACTCGCGATAGATGGAGATACGGAGAGAGTCTTCAAGTTGTTTGCGTTGAGCAAAACACGCGAATACCGCAGCGCCAAGTCCCGATTGCCATGCCGCAATGGATGGATCAGAACTTCCGTCAAAGTAAGAGTCGAAGTAACGACCTGAATATCTCCACGCTCGACGGCTTCAAAAAAAGGAAGGACCACTGGCAGATAGGCTGTATGTTTCTCGATGAAGTAAATCAGCGGGGCTGTATCAAGCCCGACGATCTGCCCCTGAAGCCGTTTTACCCATTCCACGATGCGCGCTCACGATTGACATATTCCTGCGCATCCATCTGCTGCCAGACTTCCTGACCAAGGCCGCACAGATCAAGCAGACTGACGTGCTCTTCCGAGGCTGTATCAGCCTGTGCGTGAAGCTCCAACTCCTGAATCAGGCGCAGTTGCTCGTCGCGGGGTAAAGACTCCGCCATCTGAAGCGCACTTTGATAGGAAGCCGTGGCCATACAAATTCTCCTCCTTCGATGATACTCGTCGTTGAGCCAAGCACCCGCAGTAAAATCGACTCCATGAACTTCCCCGTCACACGGCTGCGCCGCCTGCGCACCACTGCTGCCATGCGCTCGCTGGTGCGCGAGACACACCTCCACCCCGGCGCCTTCATCTATCCGCTATTTCTGTGTGAGGGCGAAGGTGTTCGCCGCGAGATCAGCTCGATGCCCGGGGTGTTCAATCTCTCGATCGACGAGGCGTTGAAAGAAGTCGAGCAATGTGCCGCGCTGGGCGTTGGCGGATTGCTGCTCTTTGGCATTCCCAACGAAAAAGACGAGCAGGGAAGCGGCGCATGGGCTGCGGACGGCATCGTGCAGCGCGGACTTCGCGCGATCAAGGCGACCAAGGGCGCCGAGTCGCTCGTCACCATCGCCGATGTCTGCCTCTGTGAGTACACCTCGCACGGCCACTGTGGGATGGTGGCCCGAGATGGTGACCATTTTGAGATTGAGAACGACTCCAGCGTCGCGCTGCTGGCGAAAACCGCAGCCTCGCTGGCCGAAGCCGGAGCCGACATCGTTGCACCCAGCGACATGATGGATGGCCGCATCGCCGCCATGCGCGAAGCCCTGGATGAGGCTGGCAAGCACCACACCCCGATCCTCAGCTACGCATCCAAGTTTGCTTCCGCCTTCTATGGCCCGTTTCGCGAGGCCGCGGACAGCGCTCCGCAGTTTGGAGACCGCCGAACCTATCAGATGGACGGAGCTAATCTGCGCGAGGCCTTGCGCGAGATCGAGCAGGACATCGCCGAAGGCGCGGACATGCTGCTAATGAAGCCCGCCATGCCCTATCTCGATGTGATCCGCGAAGCTCGCAACAGCTTCGATCTCCCGATGGGAGCGTACCAGGTCTCGGGCGAGTACTCCATGCTGCACGCTGCCTTCCAGCGCGGCTGGCTCGAACCCGAACGCACCATCCTCGAAAGCCTGTTGAGCATCCGCCGCGCGGGTGCGGATTTCATCGTGACGTACTTCGCGAAAGATGCGGCGAAGGTGTTGTAGTGAGGACGAAATGACGGAAGAAGTGGAAGTTGAGATTGCTCAGCATCAGCAGAGATTGAGCGAATTGCTTTCGTCGCTTCCTCTCCCCGAAATGACCACTGACTCTGACCGTGGCGAGTCATATCTTCGCGGCAATGGATCGGCATACCTTCAATTGGCCATTGAAGCGCTCAATGCAGCTCGAGGTCAATCGGTCTATTTTGGAAATGCCACCTGGCTACGAACCGGAACCTGGTCGCTGACCGGCTTTCTGGAAGACGCCGCGCCAGGCTCGCGAATTCGTTCCGACAGAAGCTACTGGTCCGCCGCTCTTTATGCCGTTGGAATGATCTTCCTGGTGTTGTTCCTTGTCGGCATCTATACCAGCACTCATTGGATCTACATGATCCTCACAACACCAGCCCACTAGGACTCGTCCAACTCCGCGAATATCCCCGCCAGTGAGATCTCGATAGGCGTTCCAACAACGCGCAGCACACCATCCTCCGGCTGTTCGAAGCCGTGAAGTGAGGCGTGGTATCCGATTCGCTGCAGTGGATCAATCACCCAGATGCCGGGGACACCGAGGCGGGCATACTCATTGACCTTCTCCTGCAGGTTGCTCATTCTGTCTTCCGGAGACAGAATCTCTACACAGAGCGTTGGAGCATAACGAATTACGGTTCCGCGTGGACGTGAGCTCGGGACAACACATACGTCTGGAACTCGAAAATGCGTCTCCGACGTCTGGACACGCACCTCCGTCATGACGCGAACACCCCACTCCGCGCGATGGTTTCCGATGATTCTTGCAAGGATTGCCTGAATCTCGGCGTGCGCCTCCTCACCCATGTTTCGCTCCTTCAGTTCGCCATCAATATAGTCGCGATCAGGATGGTAAGTGCTCGTCAAATACTCGCTGACGGGAATAAGAACCGAGCTCGCCATGGCGCACACTCCGTAGAAACTATCTTAGCTCCGTTTGCCCTTATGCAGCTTGCAGATACCCCATCCTCTTCGAGGCCCTGGCAGGACGAGCCTGAGTCCAAATCCGATACTCGCACATCGAATACCGTGGTCTGACATGGGCGGCGTAAACTAAGCTGTCCATAGCTCAGTACGGACCAGCAAGTATCAGCAAACACGATTGGAGCGCATTCCCTTGGCAGACACCACTTACGACCTGGCAGTGATCGGCGGCGGCCCCGCCGGCTATACCTGCGCGATCCGCGCCGGACAACTCGGATTGAAGGTTGCCCTCATTGAAAAGACCGACAAGCTCGGCGGCACCTGCCTGCATGTAGGCTGCATCCCCACCAAGGCCATGCTCTTTTCGGCGGAGGTCTGGGACCACCTGAAGCACGCCGAAAGTTACGGCATCGAGGGCGTCAGCACCCCCAAGCTCAACTGGCAGAACGTGCTCAAGCGCAAGAACGACATCATCGTGAAGCACACCAAAGGTCTCGACTTCCTGATGAAGAAGAACAAGGTCACCGTGGTGCGCGGACATGGCCGTCTCACCGGCAGCGCTAAGGATGGTGTATTCACCATCGACGTGACCACCGAGGACAAGGGCAAAGGCCAGGGCGCAGAGCTACAGGCCGCCACCAAAGTTCTGACCAAGAAGGTCGTCCTCGCCACCGGCTCCGATGCCCGCATGCTCCCCGGCTACCAGGCTGACGACACGATCCTCACCAATATCGAAATCCTCTCGCTGCCCGCATTCCCCAAGTCGCTGGTCGTCATCGGGTCCGGTGCCGTCGGCGTTGAGTTTGCGTCGGTCTTCAAGAGCTTCGGCGCAGAGGTCACCGTCCTCGAAGCGCTGCCGCGCATTGTTCCGGTCGAAGACGAAGAGGTCTCGAAGGAACTGACCCGCGCCTACAAGAAGCGCGGCATCGACGTAAACGTCGGCTGCAAGGTCGAGAAGATCGAGAAGACCAAGGGCGGAGCCAAGGTCAGCTTTACCGACGCCGCCGGCAAACCGCAGGTCAAGGAGGCCGAAAAGGTTCTCGTCGCCGTGGGCCGTGGCCCGCGTACGGCGGATGCCGGCCTCGACAAGACCAAGATCCAGCTCGACCGCGGCTTTGTGCCCGTCAACGAGTGGATGGAGACCGCCGAGCCTGGCGTCTACGCTATCGGCGATATCGTGGCCGGTCTGCCGCAACTGGCACACGTCGGCGCAATGGCCGGTGTGGTCGTCGCCAGCAAGGTCGCCGGCAAGTACGCCCGCCCTGTGCGCAAAGATCGCGTCCCGGGCTGCACCTACTGCGATCCGCAGATCGGCAGCGTCGGCCTGACCGAAGCGCAGGCGAAGGAGAAGGGCTACCAGGTGAAGGTCGGCAAGTTCCCGTTCGTCGGCAACTCGAAGGCGACGATTCTCGATTCGCACGATGGCTTCGTCAAGGTCGTCTCAGATGCGAAGTACGGCGAGGTGCTAGGCGTCCACATCATCGGCCCGAACGCCACCGAGCTGATTGCCGAGTGCGTCGTCGCCCTGGAGCTCGAAGCCACCATCGAAGAGCTGATGTTCACCATCCACGCCCACCCCACGCTCTCCGAGAGCCTGCTGGACGGCTTCTCCAGCGTCGAAGGCATGGCCATCAACGTTTAGAACGATAGGTAATTACGACCAGAAAACAAAGCGGCCGCGCTCAAATGCGGTCGCTTTGTTTTGCTCTAAGCTAAATGGATGAAGTCCGCGAATCACGCCAACATCATTGAGGTTTTGGGTAGGAACCATCTCATTGCTCAACTCATTCAAGACGACGTTCATGCGGCTATTCCGTTATGGGATAAAGGTATAGACCTTGTCGCCTATTTTGGCGATGCGACAGGGCTATGCGCCCGCGGAATTCAACTCAAGGCAAATGAAGACTCACGGTTCGGGTTACATCGAAAATACGACGGTGTCTCGGGTCTTCCCATGGTCTATGTCTGGTATGTCAAAGACTCTCAAGCATTTGAGATTTACGCCATGACATACGCCATGACATACTCTGAGGCATTTGCCGTTCTCGAAGAACGGGGACACACGCTTACCAAGAGTTGGACCAAAGACAAGGGTGGTTACACCCTTCCCAGCGTCAAGAATGAACTTCGGGAGAGGCTGCAACCCTATCGAATGAGGCCAGGCTTGTGGCGTGACCGTCTGGTTCGCTTATAGGTAAACTATCTTTGGAGGGCAAACATGACCTACAGAGTCGAGCTTATTCATTCCGACGAAGGCTATGTGGTCGCGTGTCCGGATCTCCCAGGCTGCGCCTCCCAGGGCGAAACTGAAGAAGAAGCTATAAGAAACATCAAATCTGCCATTACCGATTATCTTTCCGTTGCAGACGAGCGTCACCTGCAAGATCTTCCCCATAGAGAAGTGCGTTATGTCGATGTTCCAACCCTTGCCACAAACGCAACGCACTTGGAACCCTTCAAAGTAACGCCTATTCCCATGGGACTACCTCCCTTCACCAAGGTGCAAGACCTGCTCGATAAACTTGAAGGCCAATGGCGCCGCTAATTGCTCCGGATGCGAATCTCTTGATTTATGCCTATGACGACAAGTCGCAAGATTTTCTTGCATCAAGAGCGTGGTGGGAACTGTCTCTCACCTCAGCACAAGTCGGACTACCTTTACAGTCCGTCTTCGCCTTTATTCGAATTACAACGAATGCGAAGTTTCCGGGCGCGCGCTTCACGGCTGCTGAAGCCATCTCAATCGTCGATTCATGGCTGGCTCGGCCAAACGTGGGGTTGCTGATTCCTGGGCCGTCACATTGGGCGATCTTCCGTCGCATTTCTCTCGAAGTCGATGCACGAGCCAATCTCTCGACAGACGCACATCTAGCCGCCCTATCGATCGAGCATGACGCAACGCTTTACTCCAACGATCAGGATTTTGCTCGCTTCCCAGGCCTCCGCTGGATCAATCCCTTGACCGATCATGTCTAACGTCCTCCATCTCCTCCAGCCCGGTCGCATCTCCTACGCCGAAGGTCTCCGCCTGCAGGCCGAAGTCGTCGCCGCCCGTAAGGCCGGTGCCATCGGCGATACGCTTCTGCTGCTGGAGCACCCACCCGTCCTTACACTAGGCCGCAACAGCACCCGCGCTAATATTCTTGCGAGCGATGAGCTCCTCGCCCGCAAAGGCGTCGAGATCCATGAGATCAATCGCGGCGGCGATGTGACCTATCACGGCCCCGGCCAGCTCGTTGGCTACCCCATCTTCGATCTGCGCGGCGACCTTCCGGGCAAACATGGCCCTCACCTTGGTCCGGTCGACTTCGTCCGTCTCATCGAAGAGGCCCTCATCCTCACCTGCAAGAACTTCGGTGTACCCGCGCAACGGATCTGCAAGCTGACCGGCGTCTGGACACTCGCCGGGGGGTCCATTGCCGAGAAGAAGATCGCGGCCATCGGTGTCCACGTCTCGCAGGCCGTCACCTCACACGGCTTTGCGCTCAATGTCACCACCGACCTCCGCGACTTCGAGTGGATCGTCCCCTGCGGCATCACCGACCGCACCGTGACCTCGCTCGAACTGGAGTCGCCCCAACAACCGCCCCCCACGCTCCAGCAGGCTGCCAACAGCGCCGCCGCCAACTTCGGCCGAGTCTTCCAGCGGCAGGTGCTGGCGGTCGATTCGCTCGAGGAGTTGCTGGTTCCTGCGATCTGAGAGCCAGTTCGCTAAACGCACGTCCTGAGCGGGGGTTCGCACGCTCCCCGTATAATCCAATGTTGCGCAGTACCCTAACGAACCCGGAGAACCGATCGCGATGCCGACCGACGTAGTCATGCCCCAGATGGGCGAATCCATCACCGAAGGCACCCTCACCAAATGGCTTAAAAAGCCCGGCGACACCGTCGCACGCGACGAACCGCTCTTTGAGATCTCGACCGACAAGGTCGATGCCGAGATCCCCTCCCCCGTCGCGGGCACCCTCGGCGAGATCAAGGTCCAGGAAGGCGCCACCGTCAGCATCAATACGGTCGTCTGCACGGTCGAAGAAGGCGGCACAGCCGCCGCTCCCAGCGCCGCACCCGCGGCGAAGAAGGAAGATACTGTCACCCCGGCCGCCGTTGCCACTGCCGCAAAGGATGTTGCCGCAACAGCCGCAGCTACCGCCCCCGCAGCAGCAGGTCCGGGTACAGAAGTCCTGATGCCGCAGATGGGCGAGTCCATCACCGAGGGCACGATCACCAAGTGGCTCAAGAAGATCGGCGACACCGTCCAGCGCGACGAGCCCATCTTTGAGATCTCGACCGACAAGGTCGACGCCGAGATTCCTTCACCCGTTGCCGGTGTCCTCACCGCGATCAAGGTGCAGGAGGGTGCGACCGTCACCATCAACACCGTGGTCGCTGTCATTGGAGGCGGAGCAGCTCCAGCCGCCGCAGCAGCACCCGCGACCGCAGCTCCGACACCTGCCGCGACCCCAGCACCCGCAGCAGCACCGGCTCCGGTTGCAGCCTCTGCCTCCGCCGGCGAAGGCCTGCGCTCCTCGCCGCTGGTACGGAAGATCGCGTCGGAGAACAACGTCGATCTCTCGCAGGTTCCCGCTACCGGAGCCTCGGGCCGCATCACCAAGCAGGACATCCTGGGCCACCTCGAAGGCGGCGCACCCGCCGCTGCGAAGCCCGCAGCCCCAGCCGCCGCCGCTGCCCCTGCTAAACCGGCCGCTCCCGCAGCACCGCAGCCACAGCCCGGCGAACTCGTCCCCATGACGAAGATGCGCTCCATCATCGCCAAGCGCATGGTCGAGTCCAAGGCCACCAGCGCCCACGTCCACACCATCTTCAAGGTGGACATGACGCGCATCGTGAAGCTGCGCGAGAAGGAAAAGAACAAGTACGAACAGCGCAACGGCGTAAAGCTGACCTACATGCCGTTCATCACCCGCGCGGCCGTGCAGGCGCTGCGCAAACACCCCATCGTCAACTCCACAACGCAGGGTGAGGCGATCCTCTACAACAAGAACATCAATATCGGCATCGCAGTCGCGCTGGAGTGGGGCCTGATCGTGCCGGTCATCAAGCAGGCGGAGGAGAAGAGCTTCCTCGGGGTTGCCCGTTCCATCGTCGATCTGGCCGACCGCGCGCGCTCGAAGAAACTCGCTCCAGACGATGTTGCCGGTGGCACGTTCACCCTCACCAACTCGGGCATCTTCGGCGAACAGTTCGGCACACCGATCATCGCGCAGCCACAATCGGCAATCCTCGGCATCGGCGGCCTGAACAAGGAAGCCGTCGTACTCACCGACAAGGACGGCCAGGACACCATCGCCATCCGCTCCATCCAGCGCTTCACGCTGGGCTTCGACCATCGGACGATCGATGGCTCCGATGCCGGCAAGTTCATGTCCGACTTCAAGGCCTATCTCGAGAACTGGAACGAAGATATCGGGTAAGGCAGGAAACAGGAAGAGCGGCAAACTCGCCTTGGAGTCTGCCGCTCTTGTTTTTTCGTATTACCCCCGAAACGTCGTCCTGAGCGGAGCGTCCCAGCTTTTGGGGACGCGCAGTCGAAGGACCCCGAAAGCTTTTGCGTTAGCTCAGACGATCAGACCTTTTCGACCGATACATCTCGGGGTGGTGCAGCGAGAGTCTTGTGGTTGAAAGGGCTCGCACGGCATTGGCAAATGGAGTTCTTCGGGGTCCTTCGACTACGCGTCTCGCAAAAACGCGAGCCGTTTCGCTCAGGATGATGGTTTTGGGGTGATGCGGAATAGAGAACGCACCAGCTCCATCGCTGATACGCCTCTACACCCTCAACTCCCGCTTCGCCGCCTCCGCCATGCGACCCAGATCCGCGATCGTCAACACGTGAATCGCTTCGCTCTCCATGACGCTTTTGCCGAAATCATATTGCTCGGGATCGCTTATACCTGCGAGCGGCTCCACGACAGCACTCAGCTCTAACTCCAAGCCATCGACCCTCTGCACCCCCGCGCGCAGCGCAGCAGCCGAGTAGGCCAGCCCCTTGGCTCCTTCAGCATCGTTTTCCAGAGACACCGCATGGAACATCCGCACCTTGCCGTTGTGATACCCGCAGTCGATCTTCAACGGATCGCCTGCCTGCGTGTACCGCGAGGCAGCGATGCGTTTGTGCATCAAGCTCCAGACACCGGCACGCTCGAACGCATCGCGCATCGCACCAGCAATCGCCGCGCGGCCGCTTAGTTTGCGGCGGGTTGCAGGAGCTTTCAGCGGTTCAACGTACATCCGCATCAACTGCTCCATCTCGGCAGGCAGGTTCTCAGCAAGCGTTGCCCGCATGGCCGTAAGCTGCACGCTGTTGGAGAGCGAGTCCTCCAGCACTTCGAGTACAGGCTTTGCGTTCGGCGGCGTTCTTCCTAGCCGTACGCTGAGCTCCGATTCCAGGGACTCCAGCAGGGCCACATCGGCATCGGCGTCCATGCAGCGAACGCGGCTCCAGTCGCGCGTAAACCGAACGACTGCGTCCTCACGACCGGCTTCACGCAGCACCACGCCGATGTTCGCGAACTCTCCCTTCACCACATCCGGCACATAGCGGATGAGTGAGAACTCGCACTGCAGGCGTTCGGGCATATTGGCCTCCTGTTCCTGATGAATCAATCATCTCTGCTACATCACAAACTGTTGCACTTCCGCGGGCACGGCAACGCTCTTCGACGTCTTCCAGTTCGGGAATGGATTTCGGTCCGACTCGCGAAACGCGGTGATGCACTCTCGCACACGCAAGCGGCGCTGCAACAGCGTCTGCATGAGTTGTTCAATCGTCGCCGTATCGCCGCCATACCACTCGGGCGGAACAGCCTCGGCAATCTGCCAGAGTTTGGCTGCGGCAAACTCTTCGATGCGGCTCAGCCAGGGCTCGAAGCTCTTCCAGCCGGTCACGGGCGCGTACACCTGATTGCGCGGAAAGACACCGCGCAGCACAGGATCGGGGAACGTCCACTCGCCCGCATTGAAGCAGAAGCCCTGGTCGATGAAGATTGCCCTGTACCGCCGTTCGCGCGGTCGGCGCTCAAAGACCGCCTGCCGTCCATTGCAGTTGCCCGTCCACTTGTCGACGCAGAGCATTCCCGCAAACTCCGCGAGATTGCGCAGCTCTTCCATCTGCGCCTCAGGCAGGTAGTCGACCACCTGTCCTGGGGCCAAGCCGCCAACAAACTGGCTGCCGAACTGCAATCCAGAGGCACAGCGCTCAGACACGTTGCGTTTGTGCTCGACGACCATCTCCGGACTATTGGCGATGAGCCACTCGCTCACCTCGATCACATCCGTCTTCGGTACGGTCAAGCCCACAGCTTCAGCAAGACGCGTGGCGATAAGTTCGTTAGCCAGCACGCGCAGGTGCTGCGGGTTGTTCTGGAACTTGACGACCCACAGATTGCCGTCAGCGCCAAGCATCAACTGGCTCTGCGCGCCGCCGCGCAATCGATGGATCGCCTGAGTTGCAATAACGGCCAAGGGATGTCTCCTCAGACATGATAGTGAAAAGTCTCGGTTGCCCCCACAGACGCAGACCCGCTACCATCGCGAGATGGAACAAAGTCCCAACTCCGCCGCACGCCGTACCGAAGACATCGCGCTCGACCTCCTGAAGTTCGTCGCCGGACACGCCAACCTGGGCCGCACCGCGGCCTCGTCCACGCCCGGATTCGGGCTGCCCTCCTCCGCCAAGCCCGAAGACCAGGTCACCGCGCTGCTCGAGCTCTACAGCCGCTGCCGCGAGGCCGTGGAAACACCGCCGGCTGCTCCCGCGAAGAAGTAGCCGTGGGGCCTATTCGTATTGCCGTTGTTGGAGCCGGGGCATTCGGCCGCAATCACCTGCGCGTGTATCGCGAGCTGGAGACGGCCCACCCGGAGCTCGTCCAGCTCGCCGGGCTTGTGGACGAAAGCGCCACGACCCGCGACGAGGCGGCAGCGCGCTATGGCATTCCGGCCTTCGGCTCTGTGGCCGAGTTATTCGCCGCTGGGCTGAAGCTGGATGCGGCTTCGGTCTGCGTCCCTACGGTCCACCACGCCGCCGTCGCCGAGCAGCTCCTGAACGCCGGGCTGGATGTTCTCATCGAGAAGCCCTTCGCCGCCTCGCTGGCCGAAGCCGACCATGTGCTCGCGTTGGCTGGCTCGCTGGGCCGCATCGTCCAGATCGGGCATCTGGAGCGCTTCAACCCGGCCGTCACCGCCGTCGCCGAGCGCCTCAACAACCCTATGTTCTTCGAAGCGCACCGGCTCAGCATCTTCACGCCACGCTCGCTGGATGTGGACGTCGTGCTCGACCTGATGATCCACGATCTCGACGTCGTGCTCTCGCTGACCAACTCGCCGGTGCGTGAGGTGCGCGCGGTGGGCCTGGCCGTTCTCTCGCGAAAGGTGGATATCGCCAACGTGCGGGTAGAGTTCGACTCGGGCTGCGTCGCCAACTTTACCGCCAGCCGCGTCAGCACGGAACAGGTGCGCAAGGTACGGCTGTTTCAGCCGCATCAGTATCTTTCGTTGGACTTCGCCCGGCAGGAGCTGCTGTCGATTGATGTGGACCCAGCGGCGGCAGCGGCGTTCCTGTCGCGTTCCAGCACCCTTTCTGCAGCGCCGGCAGGCGCCCCAGGAGCTGCCCTGCAACACCCTTCAGCCGGACTCAACCTGCAGAAGTTCGACCTGCAGCGAGCTGAACCGCTGCGGCTGGAGCTGGAAGACTTTCTCCGCGCCGTACGCACCCGCACCGCGCCACGCGTAACCGGCGAAGCCGGACGAGCAGCACTGTCCCTGGCGTTGGAGATCAATCGCGAGATCAAGGAACACGCTCAGCGGGCAGGACTAGCGTAGAAAACAGCCGGTAGCTATCGACCCTGCTTCCTGCTCTTACTCCATCTTCTGTACAGGCACCCCGGGGGGGATCTCCAGTTTGAATTGATCATCTTCCAACGGCTCGTTGAGCGTCAGCTTGGTGATCTCCAGCTTCAGCGAGTACTCGTCGAGCGGACGCGTGATCGTAATTAGCGCGGGGAACTGCTGGTCGCCGTAGGGCTGGTAATGATCGTAGGTGGCCTGCGTTTCGACCTGCCCGTCGGCGTTGTAGATGTCCTGCTCGAAGGGCAGCATCGTCACGCGGCTGATGTGGATCACGCGCGTCCGCTGAAGGATGCGTGGGTCGCCGGCCTTCTTCTTCATGATGGTGAGTTCGTAGTCGGGCTCTTCGATCGCATCGTGATGCTTGCTCTCGGGCTGCAGCACGCGCGTCGACTCGGTCAAGGTAACGGACTCGTCCGCCCCGACCCCGGGAACCAGCAAGGAATCAAAAAACACCGACGGCCTTAAATTTTCAAGCCCATTCTTCGAAGGTTTAGTAACCGCGTTCGTTCCCACGATCACCCGGCTCGACGTAACCTTGTTGATCAGTAGGGTAAAGTTCGTCCCATCGCTCACCATATCTACCGCCCGCGACCCTAGAACCGGAGCCTGCATGATGACACGCAGATTTCCCGGCTTACGGACGAAGATATAACCGCGAAGCGACGTGTATTTGGTGATTTGCCCCTCTTTGCCACCACCGGTGCTGGCCGTAATCAGCACGGAGGCATTGAGGGTCTTGATGGCCGCGTCACGCTCAGAGACTCGCTTCTGCAGGGCCTCTACACTGGTAGAGATATAGATCTCGGGGGGCTGTATCTTTTGCACAGCACGCGTCGTCTTGAAGCAACCGGTCAAACCGGTAGACAACAGCACAAACAACAACGAAAACGCCGGGGGTCTCTTCATTCGATTGCAATCTTCAGTATATCGACTAGCGCAGACCCCGTGTGGATTCACATATTTGAGGAAGCGTTGTCAGTTTGATACCGGAGGAACGGAAAGGGCTACGAAAAGCAGACCTCTACCTGGCCGCAGCCCGATACGCCGCCACATTCGCGTCGTGCTCTTGCAGAGTCCGCGCAAACCGCGTCTCCCCCTTCGCATCCGCCACGAAGTAGAGAAAATCCGTCTGCGCCGGATGCAGTGCAGCCTTTATCGCCGCCACACCAGGATTGCAGATTGGCCCCGGAGGCAGCCCGGGGTAGGCATACGTGTTGTAGGCCGAGTCCGAGTGCAGTTCGCTCTGGTGGATGACTCCCGTCCACGTCCCGCGCAGTAGCGACGCATAGATCACCGCCGGGTCGGTCTGCAGCGGCATCGACGCCGCCAGCCGGTTCTCAAAGACACCCGCTACTACCGGCCGTTCGGAGTCGATGTGGACCTCTTTTTCGACCAGCGAGGCCATTGTGACTACCCGCTCCGCATCGCTGTCGGCCAGCCCCAGCCGCGCAGCCTGCTGCCCGAAGCGTTTGGTCATCGTGGTCAGCATCTGCAAGGGCGTCGCATGTCGGCTGAACTTGTAGGTATCGGGGAAAAGATAGCCTTCGAGCGAGGTTGCTTTCGGGTTCCACCGCTTAATCAGCTCCGTATCCTGCTCTTCGGCGCTGAGGAAACCCTGTTGAGAACCCAGGCCCACTGTAGCGACCGCCTGTGCGATGTCGAAGATGTTGTAGCCCTCGGGAATGACCAGCGTCAGAGTATAGACATCGCCCCTATGCAGGCGGGAATAGATCTCGAGGAGCGAAGCCCGGTGGTCGAAGCGGTACTCGCCGGCTTTGAGTGAGCCGTTTTTGAAGGTCTTGAGCGTCTCAAACGCGAACTTGCTGCGAATAATTCCCGCCCGCTGCAACTGTTCGGCAGCACCCGCCGTCCCGATACCCGGCACAATATCGACGAAGGTCTCGGACGATGGGCCGTAGGGCAGAAACACGTAGAACCCAACCGCCGCCGCGGCCAGAATCGCCAGCACTAGAAGAAACTTCAGCAGTCGCACGCAGCCCACCCCATAGGTCACATTCTAATGACTGCGTGGAACTACTTCATCTTGCCGGACCACCGGAACCGTAGGCTGGGATCTATCGCCACCTTTGGGGCTCATACCCGTGGCCGCATCCGCTTCCGTACACTTGTTCTCGTGGAGACTTCGCCCCGCATTCTCGCTCTTGACGTCGGCGACCGCCGCATCGGGCTAGCTATTACCGACGAGCTCGGCCTGACCGCGCAGCCGCTCTTTACGCTGCATCGTACAACTCTTCGCGCCGACCTGAAGGCCATCGCCCGCTTCATCCGGCAGCACAAGGTCACGGTCGTGGTCGTCGGCAATCCCTTGCACGCGGATGGCTCTCCGAGCCCACAAGCCGCAAAAGCCCGGGCTTTTGCGGAAGCGCTGCAAGAGCAGCACCCCACGCTGGCAAACCATCTGCTCGACGAACGACTGACTACGCTCGAGGCTCACGCCCTGCTCGACGCTGCCGGACATAGCTCCCGCACCGCCGGCCGGAGCCACGGAAAGACCATCGACCGCAAGGACCTTATCGATCAGGTCGCTGCTACCCTGCTGCTGGAAAGCTTCCTCTCCGGCGGAGAGCCTGCTCTGCTGCCCGACCCGGATGCCTAGCACCGTATAATGAAGTTTTTAGAGTCGTTCTCCTGCTCTTGCAACGCGAACCGGCCCTTCACAGGCAGTTCGCGTTGCATCTAATGGGGAAAGACTCCAATCCCAGCCCTGCCGGCACCTGCCGCAAGGCTCAGCAAAGCAGACCCACGCATGGAAGACATCAAGAAGGCTCTTGAAGAGCAGATCAAGGCGCTCGAGTACGAGTTGACCACCGAGCTCCCCGCAGAGATCAAAAAGGCCGTCGCACTCGGAGACCTTAGCGAAAACGCGGAGTACCACTCGGCCAAGCAGCGCCAGGAGTTCGTGAACGCACGCCTCGGCCAGCTCAAGAAGCGCATGGGCGAGCTCGCCATGGTAAACCTCGACAACATCCCCAAGGACAGAGTCGGCTTCGGCTCTACGATTGTCGTCTTCGATACCACCAAGGACGAAGAGCTTACCTACAAGCTCGTGACCAGCGAAGAGGCCGACGTGACCAAGGGCCTCATCTCTACGACCTCGCCGATCGGCCGCGCGCTGCTGGGCAAAGAGATCGGCGACACGGCTACCGTTGTCACGCCGAACGGCAAGCGTGAGCTTGAGGTGCTGAAGCTCACGACCATCCACGGCGTAGCGGTATAAGCGGTATTCGCCCTCAGAAAGTCCTTATATTCCTGTAACGCTGTCACTTCGGCCGGAGTCCTGCGGTCTCCTAGCCAAGCCCGGTCGAGATGACGATAAACTGGTACCTGCAACGAAATGACCTGGACACGCGCATTCGGTAAAGGCAGCGGCTGGCTGCTGCAGAAGATCGTCAACGGTCTTGCGCTCTCGCGCATCTCGCCGAACACGCTTACCTTCATTGGTCTGATCATCAACGTGGTCGCAGCCTTCTTCTTTGGCTACGCGCGGGCGGAAAATTACGTCCGCATGTTCCTTTATGCAGGCCTGGTCATCATCGGCGCGGGTCTGTTCGACATGGTCGATGGCCGCGTCGCGCGCCAGACCAATCAGGTCTCGGTCTTCGGAGCCTTCTTCGACTCCGTGCTCGACCGCTACTCCGACGTCGCTCTATTCTTCGGCCTGCTGGTCTACTACGCGCGCGGCAACCGCTTCTTCTACGTCTTTCTGGCGGCCTTTGTCATGACAGCCAGCCTGATGGTCAGCTACACCCGTGCGCGCGCCGAAGCCCTGATCGGTTCCTGCAAGGTCGGCTTCATGGAACGCCCCGAGCGTATCGTGCTGGTCATCCTGGGCGCGCTGTTCAATAAGTGGGGCGCGATGGCCCCCGCACTCTGGGTGCTCGCCGTGCTCTCGACGATCACCGTCATCCATCGCATCCGCTACACGTATCTCGAAACCGAGCGGCGCAAGCTGGCGTTGAATACGTAGGACTTCTCTCCGCGTTCTTTGCATTCCACTTTGTCTACGGCTCACCACCAGTGTCAAGGGCAACGTGTGCGAGGTCGGTGTAGAACTCCCCTGCGCCGTGCCAGTCGCCGTAATGTTGATGGTGTAAGTGCCAGGCGGCGTGTGCTCAGGATAATGCCCGCTGCACGCGGTCAGACTCATGCCGAGTACACACAGCGTAGCCATCGCCAGCAGTGACCTTAGCGACTTACGTCGCCGGAAGCCGAACAACGTCAGAGGAAGCAGCCCAGCCATGAGAACTCGGCCCAACGGCCAGAGTGAACCAGGCGCAACTGATGACTTGAAGTTCAGCACCGTGTCCGTGTCCAGAGTCAGGGTTGTCGCTGCCGTACCGTTAGGCGCAAGCGGCACCGCCGAGTTGGCAAGCTCACAGGTTACAAACATAAAGAGAGGGCAGGCCGCATGGGCCTGCCCTCTCTTTATGTTTGTATTCTCGGTGATTAGAAGCTGAACTTGCCCGTGAGCTGCATGGTACGGGCGTTGTTGTTGAACTCCTTTTCGGGATGATTGAAGAGCGCGCTGGAGACAGTCTGGAAGTTGTAGCTCGACGTATAGCCAATGTTGTTCACGTTGTCGACCGAACCCGGGATGTACTGGGCATGATTGGCGAGATTGAAGGCCTGCGCGCCCAACTCGAACGTGTAGCGATCATGGAAGGTGAGGCGCTTGGTCAGCGTCAGGTCGATATTGTTGATCGGACGGATGGGAAGCGAGTTGCGGCCTGCATTTGGCAACGTACCCGGACCTGCTTCGATGTAGTAGGCGTTCGGGTTTGTCGCCTGATAGCCAACCGTGTCACCTGCTGCGTCGGTGATCGCGGTGACACCCGAGCCGGTTCCCTTGACGCCGGTCGGGTTGATCAGGGGACGATCGATCGCTGCGCCGGTGTCGCCATTCAGGTTGGAGTTCACACCCGAGAGAGCCGTCGCGTACTCTGGCGACTCGTAGGTGTAGATAGGAGCCACAACCCAGTTCGCCACCAGGTTCCGGAGCAGCCAGTTGTGACCATGGAAGCCCTGGTAGTTGTAATCAGCCTCGAGTGTCACGCGGTGCGTGCGGTCGAGCGCCGAACGGCTGTAGTCCTGACTGAGATTCTGTGAGTCCTCCGGACGGCGCGGCGTCAGCACGGTAGAGAATACCTCGGCCGTTGCGTCGTCCATCGCCTTCGACCACGTCCAGGAGAGGCTCATCTGCAGGTTGTGCAGGTGACCTTGGAGATTGGTGATCAGGCCGTTGTAGTTGGAACTGGAAAACGGCTGGTACGAGGTGATCTTGCTGTCGAATCCAGCAGCATCGTACGCCGGGAGGATGTGGCCGATATCTAAAAGCTGCGCCAGCGTCGTCCCGTGGTTCGGAGTAAGCGCGGTGTTGCCCACCAGCGTGTACAGCGCGTTCTGAGCGGTAACAGGTGCCTGCACATTCAACTGGATCTGTGTAGGCAGGTGAATGCCGCGGGTGCCGATGTAACCAATCTCGACGACCAGGCCTTTGGAGATCTCACGCTGGATAGTAAGCGTGTAGTTCTCCGAGTAAGGAGTTACCTGGTTTGGAATGTAGGCTGCGGTGGCCGGAACAGCCTGTGCCCGTGTCAGCACGGTGACGCCGCTACCCGTACCGGTCGGCAGACCGCCGTTTGCCAGGAAGTTCGCCCCGCTGAACGGATACAACGGATTGGTGCCAACATCGTTGGTCTGGGATAGCTGCGGCGGGAAGGACAGCGTGCCCAGGTTGTCGAAGAGCACGTCGTAGGCAATGCCGTAGCCGGCGCGGATGGACGTCTTCGTATCCGGGGCGAAGACCACACCAAAGCGCGGAGCCACGCTGGTGTAGGTGGGCTGCGGCGTTCCGAAGGTAATCAGGCCAGGGGTGTTCGATACGCTGTTGAGCGACTGCTCCCGTTCGCCAGAGGGAACTGAGGTGAACTCGTAGCGGAGACCAAAGTTGAGCGTCAGCTTATCGCTCGCGCGCCATGTGTCGTTCGCGTAGCCGTAAAGAGCGGTCTGATCGCCATAATAGGTCTCGTTACCGGTCGAGCGCTCGCCAAAGCCGTTCTGGTCGGGAGCGAGATCGTGCAGGTAGTCACTCAGGTTCGACCATTCATAATCGCCACGTGCTCGCTGCGTGAAACCTTGAGGCGAGATGTACTTGCGACCGTCGAAGCCGAACTTGAGCGTGTGCTTCCCCTTGGTCCAGCTAATATTGTCCGTCGCCTGATACAGGTTCTGGATAGTGAATTGGGGTGCGTTGTCGTCCGGACCGACGTCGATGAAACCTTGGTCATAGAAGTACAAATTGGGGAACTGGTCCAGGCCGGGGAAGCTGAAGTTGCCGGCCGTCAGCACATTGTCATAACGATTGAAGCCGATACGAAACTCGTTGATGAGGTTCGGAGTAAACGTATGGAACTCTGACAGCGCGAAGAGGTGCCACTTGAAAGGCTGGGCGGCGTAAAAGGTTGGCAGGGCCGCGACGTTATCGATTGAAGTCTGATTGTTGTAGATGTAGCGCAGGCGCAGCGAGTCCGACGGATTGATCGTATAGTCGACGCTTGTCGTCAGTGCCCAGAACTTAATCGGCGCATTACCCAGCGCGAGATAGTTGCCTAGAGGGATGTTCGTTTGCGGCGTGGTAGAGGCGGCCGCGGCAGCGGGGCCGGTCGTGTTGTAGACGGTCAGGTACTGCGGCCCGGTTGCCTCAGCGCCGCAGGCAAGATCGTCCGCAGCATCGATACCCGCGCCACCCGCTCCGGTGGTCGTCGCTGCGGGGATGTACTTCAGATACTGTGCGAGATTGGTCGAGTCGAGGCCATACGTCGAAGCAAGCGAGCTGAGCGTCGTCAAACCCCCGGCCGTCGGCATGCAAAGATGAGTTGGCGTGACCTGGTTGACGGTGTTCCGCTCGTAGTTGGCAAAGAAGAACAGTTTGTTGTGGAGGATCGGGCCGCCGATCTCTCCGCCGTAACGATTGTTGTCATATGCCGGAATGGGGGAAACCTTGCCGCCCGCAGGTCCACTCGCCGCGTTCAGATTCCGGTTCTGGAGATATTCGTACACCTTGCCGTGGAAGGTATTCGTGCCGGAGACGACGTTGGTGTTGAACTGACCACCGGCCGAGTGACCGAACTCAGGCGAAAACTGATTGGTGATCAGCGAGAAGTCGCCGACTGCATCGTTCGGCACATACACCAGGGGACCGGTCACGGCCTTGTTGTTGTTGTCGATGCCTTCGATCTCGAAGTTGTTGTTGCGCGGACGCTGGCCGCCGATCGATGGACCGATACCGATACCGATACCGCCCCCCGATGCCACGCCTGGCGCCAGCAGCGAGACGTTCAGGACGCCGTACTGGCCGGCACCGCCGATAGCCGCCGTTGGTAGCGTCTGGAGCTGTTCTGCGTCGAAGGTCTGCGTCAGGTTCTGCGTCGTCGTGTCCAGAACCACGCCCGCTCCTCCCGTCACTTCAACCGAGGTGGCCACGCTCCCCACTGCAAGATTCAGGTTCGCCGTGGATGCGGCGTTCGGCACGACAGTCAACGCCTTCAGAGTGGAGCTGGAAAAGCCGGTCGCCGTCGCCTGGACGTCGTAAAGACCGGGCAGCAGGTTCTGCACCTGGAACTGGCCCGCGCCGTTTGTCTTCGTGGTGCTCTGCGTGCCGGTCTTCTCGTTGATGACCGTGATTGAGACGTTGGGAATCGCGGCTCCCAAAGAATCCTTGATCGTACCGGCGATGTCACCGCTGGTAACCTGCGCCGAGGCCGAAGGAGCCAAAAAGGTGGTGATTAGAACGATCGGGGAAAGCGCGAGAAAGCAAGCCGCTGCAGTGGAACGAAGGTTCTGTATGAAAGTCAAACGCATCTCCTCTTGAACTCATGGGTGGATTCTGTTGAGCTGTACCGCATTTAGCGTGCCAAACAGCCGAAAGACATCACAGCCCCATAAAATGGGGCTGTGATGTCGTATTCTCCGAATAGTCATTGCTTCATACGATGAAGAATCTATAAAAAACCATACAGCTCAGGTTCTGGATTCGATTTCTTATAGCAACGCTCACCGCCCCGCCGCCGAATATCTCCCGAATGGCAATCATGCGGCGACAGTACGCGCATAGTCCAACAGCACTTTAAGTTGCATGTAAACTTATCCTCCATACGTCCGGTATAACTCCGGCACACTATGGCAACCACTACAGCATCTCCGATCCGCACCCTGCGCGAACACGCGCTGGCTCTTGAAGCGGCAATAACTGTATGCCTGAGCAAGCCGCGTCCCAGGGCCGTCCACAAGGTACGCACAGAAGCCGGGAGGGTTGAAGCGCAACTCGAGCTTCTTAGCCTGCTCAAAAAACTTCCTTCCCACCGCTCTGAGACCGCACGGGTTCTGCGCCTGCTCAAAAAGATTCGGCGCGCTGCCGGTCGCGTCCGCGACCTCGACGTTCAGCGGAAGCTATTAAAAACCCACGTTGCCAACAATCCAGAAGACCACGTTATAGAAGACACAGAGCAGCAGACGTCTTACGCTACCAGCGAATCAGCCGAACTGACGGAGCTTCGTCAGATCCGCAAGCGCCGCCGTAAGCGCGCTGCACGCAAGCTCCTGAAGCTGCTCGACAAGCGCCACAAGAAGCTCGCAGCCGCGTTTGAGGCGCTGCTGACCGTGCTCGAACCCGTGCAGGACCTCCAGTTGCCCGCAGCCGAACTCCTGCGGCTGATCGACCAGCGCTTTCGCGGCACCCACGCGCTCATCATCCGGCACCCTTCGAGCGAACACCTGCACTCCATCCGCAAAGCCGCGCGCGTCGCACGCTACCAGGCCGAGATCGCACCGGACTCCGCCGCAGCTACGCGATCGGCGCAGCGCTATGAGGCGCTCCAGGTTGCCGGAGGCCAGTGGCACGACACCCTCTCCCTCGCCGCCGACGCCGCAACCGAGCTGGGCGACAACCATGCCACGGCTGTCTCCTTTGGCCAACAGCGCGACCAACAGCTCGCTGCCTATCGAGCGCTGCTCGAACGCGTTCGCCCCTGAGAGCCAACCCTATGCACATCGGCTTCTTCGGCGGCAGCTTCGACCCACCTCATCGCGGACATCTTGCCGTGGCCCTCGCAGCCGCAGAAGCCTTCAGGCTCGACCACGTTCTGCTGGCGCCCACGGCACAGCAGCCGCTCAAGCCCAGCGGGGCCGTCGCACCGTTCAAGGACCGGCTCGCCATGGTTGAACTCCTTTGCCAGGGAGAAGCCCGGTTCGAAGCCTCCGCGCTTGATGCCCCACTGACCCACGGAGCCCCGAACTACACCATTGACACGCTCATCCGCCTGCGCGCCAAGCTTTCGGGCGATGCCACCGTCTTCGTCATCGTCGGTGCAGACGCCTTCCTCGACCTCCGCCGCTGGCGCTCGTCCGACGGCCTGCTGGAGGTCGCGGAGTGGATCGTCGTCAGTCGTCCCGGCTTCTCGTTCACAGACCTTGATGCCTTGAAGCTGTCACCCGAGCAGCTAGCGCGTGTCCACCTGCTGCCGGGCGTGGCCGAGCCTGTGAGCGCCACCGAGATTCGCATCCGCCTGAGCGAAGGCCACGACTGCCGCGAGATCGTTCCTGCTCCTGTGCTGGAGTACATCCGGCGGTGCCACCTGTACGGCACATAGCCTTTCGAGGTCCTGCTCACCGCCATGATGTGAGCATATTTACTCCACAAACGGCAGTAAAGACTGAGAATTGCATCCAATTCAAGTTCAGGAACGTTCTTCTAGTAGCGGAACGTTCTGGAACCTAAGGAGAGCACCTTTGATCAATATGCGATTTACCCTGGTTGGATCGTCAGCCGCCGTTCTGGCTCTTTCCCTGGCATCGGTGTTGTATGCCCTTGAGCCCGCCTCCGACGCCGACAAGGCCTTCGTGGGAAAGGTATCTCAGGGAGGGATGTACGAGGTTGAGGCCAGTAAGGTCGCCTGGGAGAGGGCGTCCTCCCCGGATGTAAAGGATCTAAGCATCACCGAGGTGCATGATCACAGCCTGGTCAATCGTGAACTGAAGAGGATCGCCACCCTGAAGGGAATTCCTGTCGCTGCGACGCTGAATGCCACCTTCCAGCAACGCCTGGAGAAGCTGAAGAGCGTCTCTGGTCCGGAGTTCGAAGCCGCCTACATCGCCGACATGCAGGAGATTCACGACAAGGATGAGAAACTCTTCGCCGCGGAGGCCACGGAAGGCTCGGACGCCTTCAAAACCTTCGCACATCAGACGGATCTGATCGTCAAGCGGCATATTGGCGCGCTGCACGGATTGGATTAATCCTTATGGCGAATGAGGCAGGCCTGGGTTGCCAGTTCTCAGTTGTCCGTTCTCAACGAGCGCTTCTGTTCTTTCTGGCAATTAACAACTGAGAACTGACAACGGACAACTCACCTGTACTAGGATGGAATGTCTAAAGGAGTTTCATGCCCAGCACAGAAGTGAACCAGATGCTCGCCGCCGCGGCGGCTGCCTGCGAAGACAAGAAGGCGGAGGACATCCGCATCCTCGCTCTCGATCCATCAGAGAGCGGCCTGACCGACTACTTCTTGATCTGCAACGGCACCAACGATCGCCAGAACGTTGCCATCAGCGACGAGATTGAAATCCGCCTGAAGCGTGAGTATGGCACCTATCCCAACTCCGTCGAAGGCCGCCGCCAGGGCGAGTGGGTTCTGATGGATTACGTCGATTTCATCGTCCACATCTTCTCTACGGAGAAGCGCGCGTTCTATGGTCTGGAGCGCCTGCGCAAGACGGCGACGAGGCTAAGCATCGAGGACCTGAATGCCGAACTCAAGTCCCAGATGAAGACCCAGATCACCGCCTCGCGCAAGAAGACAGCTGCCCCTGCCGCAAAGCAAGCCGTTGCAGCGAAGAAGAAGTCGGTAGCTGCCAAGAAAGCCGCACCCGCAAAAGCAGCGAAAAAGGCTCCTGCGAAGAGCCTGAAAAAAGCTCCTGCGAAAAAGCCGGCCCCCGCGAAGAAGACCCCAGCCAAGAGCCTGGCGAAGAAGACAAAAAAGTCCTCTTCGTAAGAGGACAAGTTATAGGCATTCTGGAAAACACAGAAAGGCGGAGAGCTTAGGCTCTCCGCCTTTTGTTTTTCTTAGGTCGAACTTGCGAGTTCGCTTATAGAGATATATCCAAAGAAAAGCGGGAGAGCCGAAACTCTCCCGCAGAGAATGAATAAATCTTCCTGTTTAGAACAGGAACTTGAGCGCGAACTCGAGCTGACGAGGAGCACCCTCAGCGTAAACACCTGTTCCCAGGCCTATGCGGTAGGCATCCTGGCCATTGCTGGTGCCGTTGTAGGTTGTGTTGTTGATCGTACCGGCCGCAGTCGGATTGATGTTGCTCGCCAGCGTTCCGGACTCGCGCACCGCACCGAGAGTTCCCGGAGCATCGAAGTTCGCAAAGTTCAGCACGTTGAAGGCATGCACGCTCGGTTGGATCGTAAGGGCTTCCCCGAGTTTGTAGTTATAGGAGACGCCGATATCCCAAATACGCAGGATATCGTTGCCTACCTGGTTTGTAGGCGCAGCAAGCAGTGTCTGCTGCACGCCACCCAGCGAAGCCAGCTGCCCCTGGGTCAGAACACCGGAGTTGACTACAGCCTTGCCTGCGGGGGTCAGCTGGCCTGCGCTGGTTGAGTTGTAGCTGTTGATAAGGTTGTTGATACTGTGCTGGTTGAACTTGCGCATGTAGGAGCCCACATTGCTGCCCGCCACAACATCACCCACTGTGCCATCTCCATCCAGATCGCTGATGAAGATGTCGCCTCCCCCCTGGGTGGCCAAACCGGCCGTGGTCGATAGCGAGGAGTAAAGGTGCGCAATCGAGTCGATGCGTAGACCTTTGAGCAGCTCCAGCCCCAGGCTGCCGGAGAACTGCTGATGACGATCCAGCGAATTCGGTCCGTAGAAGGCAGAGGGATTGTCATTGCTCAGAGCCCCTGCGCCGAAGTCCTGATCTCCACCGGCGCTGCGGCCGACATCAGAAGCCGTACCTGTGCCGCTGAAGTGACTGTAGGTGTATGCGCCCGTCAGGTCCAGAGCGGTAATACCACGCAATGGATGCTTGACGCGCTGGGTCACAGTGACCTCCAGAGCGTTATAGGCCGACTTACCGCCCGGAGTGAGGAACTGCATCTGGCCGAAGTTGGCGTTGTTGCCGCCAAACGCATAGGTTGAGTTGGGAACGCCGCCGCCGCTGTTCTCGGAATCGAGGCCGTTCGCCGCGAAATCGCCGATGACAGCAGGGCCGGGAGGTGCGCTTCCAACCGCGGGATGGAGTCCTGGGCAAGCAGCGATAGCAGCATTCACACTAGTCACACCGCACGCAGCCAAAGTAGCCGCTACCGCAGCCTGTGCAGCAGCTTTGTTGTAGTTACGCGCCGCACCGACATGATTCTCGTCGATGCCGATGAGAAAGTGCTCTCCGAGATTGCGCAGATAATCGACCGTTACTACCGTGTTTTTGCCCAGCTGATGCTGGATGCCGATATTCATCTGGTAGGACTGCGGCGTCTTGTACTGCGGCAGAAAGAGAGAGTCGCCGTTCACGTTAGCGCCCACGGCCATGGCATTGAGAATGTAGTTGCCGTTGGAGGAGGCACCGATCGTCTTTACTGCGGTTTGATAGGTGCTTTGCAGTTCAGCGATTTGCGTGTAGACGTTTCCGACTGGCTGGTTGCAGAGACTCGCAATGCTGGCGCCCGTAGCTGTTCCGTCAATCGTGGTTATCACATTCCCGTTAGGAAGAGTAATGCTGGTTGCCGGGCAGACCGTGGTATCCCCAAAGAACAACCCTTGAGACAGACGCACGGGGCGATCGAAGAGCACATTGTTCCACACATTGTTCTCATAGTAGAGACCGCCTCCGGCACGGATCACCGTAGTACCCTTGCCCGTCAAATCCCAGGAGATACCAGCTTGTGGTCCGAAGTTCGCATTTGGCTGACGAACTTTGTCGCCCAGTCCTGCGCCTACGGCATTCAACTGGGGGATAGCTGGAAGATCCGAATCCTGACGACCGGTATCCCGGATATAGCGCAGCCCAAAATTAACATTCAACCGGGAGCTGACCTTCCATTGGTCGCCAAGATAGGCCGTCACACGCCAGTCTTGCTGACCGCCTCCTGGATAGCCGAACTGCGGAATCTCTGTGTCGAACCCCTGGCCATTGCCGAGAGTGATACCAGCCGAGCCACTCGGGTTGAGGCCAGGAATATAGTTCTCAGGATTTGAGGAATAATCTGCGGGATTCCCATCCAGGCTCGGAAAGGTCGTTGCCCCTCCATACGAGGAATACGTTAAGGCTACCTGCGGCTGCAATCCAAAGAAGGAGGCAAAGCCGCCGCCCAGCAGGCGATTGAAACCCGCACCGTAGCGCAGGGTGTGATTACGCTTGGTCCAGCTGCCGTCATATTTGAACTGCTTGTTGGTCTGCACCGTCTGCTGCGGAGCCAGAAGGTTGGAACCGCTCGAGTAGGCGCCGATCTGGAGATTGATCCCTGGCGTGAAGTTGAAGGTGGGATTCTGCGTAACCGAGGTCGCGTCGGTAATCTCGTTATAGAACTTGAAGTAGCCTACGCGAAAGCTGTGGCTGAAGTTCCCCGTCAGGAAGTCGATCCCACCGCCCACGTTTGGGACGTTGTTTTCATTCAGGTAAGGGGAGTAGTTGTTTCCGCCGCCGAAGCCGCCCACATCCTTGTTATTGAAGTAGACACCACGAATAAAGGCCTTGGCGCCATGAGGCAGATTGAAATCCGTGCGGCCCAAGAGGTGCATCTCGGAATAAGGCGCGCTATACGAGCCACTGAGGTCGGCCAGCGGAGTTCCCGCAAGGCTTACAGGAGCCTGAAGGTGTTGCGTGTAGTTCTCAGCCGATATGAAAAAGAACGACTTGTCGGGCACGATCGGACCGCCCACACCACCGGAGACGTCGTTCCGCTGGAGGTAATTGTTCGCACCACCGGGGAAGTCTGCACCACCCGCGCGTTTGTCGCGGAAGAAGTAATCGCCCTCACCGTGAATCAGGTTGGTGCCACTGCGGCTGACAATGTTAACCGAACCGGAAGAGGTGATGGAGGTCGTGATGTCCAGGTTCGACTGCGCCACCTGAAACTCCTGAATGGCGGTCTGCGAGATGTTCTGCGTCGTCGTTCCGACGTTCTCGTCGGAGATATCGAGACCGTCGAGCTCAAGACGGGCCGAGCGACCGAAACGGCCACCAAAAGAGATGGATTCAAAACCGTTCTTGGTAGGGTCGAAGTTTGTGCCATCTTGAATCTGCACGCCTGGCTGCAGTTGTGCCAGGTCGAGGAAGTTGCGTCCATTGACCGGCAGATTGGTGATCTGCTCCTGGGTCAGGATGCCGGCGATCTGGGTCTGCTGCGCATCTACCGCAACGGCGTTGGCCTGTACCTCCACCATGGTCGAGGTCGAACCGATATTGAGCTTGAGATCACCGTTAGAGGCCACGCCTACCTGAACGACAAAGGTCTTCGTGAGCGTGGAGAACCCGGCAGCCTCTGCCGTAACCTTATAGACTCCCGGAACAAGAGAGCCCGCCGAATAATAGCCGGTTCCGGTCGTCGTAATCACCTTGGTGGAACCCGTAGAGGGTTCGGAGAGAGTCACTTTGACGTTGGGGATAGTCGCGCCAACGGGATCTGTAATCGTTCCCTGAATCGTGCCGGTGGCATTCGTTACCTGGGCGAATACTGGCGTCATAGACAGGGCGAACAGACCCAAAATTACCAGTACAACTTGAAGGCGCCAAGACTTGTGTCGGATCTCAAAGGTGTAAAGGTTTCTCATGGCAGGGACACAATGCAATTTCCTGGCCAATTCCATAATCTTTAGCGATAAGGAACATTCTTTGTTCTGCCATCCGTATTTTTGTAAGCGGAGCCTTACCTTTAAAAAGCGCTTTTTGCCTTTGTTTTCCACAATATAGCTCGTGCTGGATACACCTTTTTACCTTGTAGTCCGGCTGTTTACAAAAATTGTCTTCGTGCGTGAAACTTTTTAAGGTATATGTGCTTTTGTAGTGTGTAGCGAAACCTCTATAAAATCTCCCTCGACATAAGTCGATCAATTCGCTCCTTTTCTTCTGCGCGAGCAAAATGACGAAAGGCGGAGAGCTTAAGCTCTCCGCCTTTCGTTTCTGCCTGGTTTCGGGTTAGAAGTTGAACTTGCCGAACACCTGAATCACGCGCCCGCCAATACCAGCGCCCTGGAAGGAGCCATACGGGCTGGTTGGAGGAGCGGCAATGGAGCTGATCACTCCAAGACCGCCCGGCGACGAGATATCGCCTCCCGGAAGCGCAAAGTTCGGGTGGTTGAACAGGTTGAAACCATTCGCGCCAATCTCAAGATTTAGAGAGTCGCGACGATACACCTTCTTCGCCAAGCTGAGGTCCGTGTCTGCGTAGTGCGGACCGGTGAACTGGTTGCGCGGCGCATTACCGAAGTCCGTTTGAGTGCCGGATGGCGCAAAATCTGCCGCCGTAAAGCACGCCGTCCTTGCAGCAGAAGCACCGCAATTACGGTTCATATGGAAGTTGAGGATGTCTACGAGAACACCACCGTTATCGGTACCGCCCGTGTACGTGCTCGCCCCGGAACTATCGTAGACCGTAAAGGGCTGGCCGCTGCGATAGAAGCTCTTGCCTGCCACAAGCCATCCGCCCAGCACCTGGTTCTCGATGGCGTTCTGGAAGTGGAAAGGCATGTCATAGACAAAGTCGAGCGAAAGACTGTTTCGGATATCGTAGTCCGAGACGGAATAGTTCAAGTGCCTTACGTTAGTCGGATCAATCTGCCAATTCGACTTAGCGTAGTAGGAGTTATAGTTATACGGCTCATTGGTCGTTCCCCCGTTGGAAGAGTCGTCCAGTGACTTGCTATAGGTGTAGTTCACATTGAGAGAGAGGCCCTTATCAATGTGCTTGTAGGTAATAGAGCCGCCGTTGTAGTTCGAATGCGCTCCATTGCTATACAAGGTAGCCGGGCCAAAGTTTGGATCGGGCTGCGCTGAAGGCAGGTTGCCAAATTTAGTGATTCCAGTCCCTAAAGCCGCATTGACTCCACCGTTCCAGATAATCTCGTCATAGCCTGTGTTTCCGGCATAGGCGAGGATCACGGCATCCGTTTTCGTGAACTGATGTTGCACCTGCAGGCTGAACTCAAGATACGTTGGGTTCTTGAACTCCGATGGGGCCAGCGCCAGAGCAGGAGGCGCGAAGCCAGGAATCGAAGCCGTCAAAGAACTGGAGCTTGCCTGATTTTTGAAGCCGGCTTCGACACCATTGAAGGATGCCAGAGAGGCGGCATTCGCACTTCCTGCGATCTGCGAGGAACCAACAGTGCCTGACGTAATAAACGAGTTATAGACGTTTGGCATATTGGAGATGAAGTTGTCCAGGAACCCAGCAGGGTAGAGATCGGTGAACATACCGAAACCTCCGCGAATGACTGTGCAGCCATCTCCGGCGACATCATAGTTGAAGCCGAACCGGCCCTGCGGATTGATCTTAGGCACGCTCGCAAAGGGGTGCGATTGACCCGCGTTCACCAGGCTGCTGTAAGGCGTGGACGTAGTCACGCCGCTTTGAGGAAACGCACCGTTGTAGAGGGAGAAGCAGTCGTTGTTGCACAGAGGATTTCCCGTCCGATCGAAACGAACGCCAAAGGTCAACTTCAAACGCTGGGTAGCTTGCCACTCATCCTGCGCATAGACACCGATATTGTAGAGAGCAAGATACGAAGCTTTGGTGTTCGTGAGTTGCTGTGTGAAGTTGGATCCAAACGCATTACCTGTCGCAGGATTGATCACCGAGTTCAGACTTCCAGTCGCGAAGTCACCCATGAAGAGGGCATACGTTCCGGCAAAGTTTTGCTGAGCGTCATCGTCAGTGATATCGTCGCGCCGGAAGTCATATCCGAAGCGAAGCGTGTGGTTGCCCTTGATGACCGAGAGATCGTCGACGAACTGATACTGCGTTACATTGCGGCCGTCAATATACTCGTTCGACAGACCAAGATTTTGATTTCCCAGGTACGCCTCCGCTCCGTTAGAACCGCCATCGTTCATCGAAGCAAAGTAGGTCGGGAAAGCCGCCAGTGTCGCCGCTGTATTGGCAGGGCCGAAGTAGGCCGTATACCAGTTCGCAGCAAAGATAAATTGATTGACGATGTGCGGGGAGAAAACATACGTGTCGTTGAGCTGACCTTCATACGAAGGCTGGCTGCTGGTCGTGCTGAACAGCGGGCTCACAAAACTGGTGTACGTCGGCTGTGTTCCACGGTCCATCTTGTAGCGGCCGAAGATCTTGTGCTTGTCGCTGATATTCCAGTCAACACGACCCGTGAAAAGCCATTCGATGTTCTTGTTCGCGCCAGTTGCAAGGGCGGATGATGTGCAGGATGAGGTTGTACCGAAGGTACCGCCCGTTCCATCTGGTAGCCCCACGCCGTTAGGACCTAAAAGCGCAGCAGAACCACAACCTCGCGTACCATTCAAAAACGGTTGCTGTGCCGTAGGCAAGGCCACACCGGCTGAATTGACTAATGTTATAGCCTCTTGGTCCTGAAGCAGACCGGGACCATTCACAACTGGTATCGCTTTTGCAGCGTTGGGAGAAGCGTTATAAAGTCCGAAAGCCTGCTGATAGAACGGTGCATTGGCTGCGGGGACATTGGCCAGAACTGCATTCTGAAACGCTTGGGTCGGAAAGGACACATACCCCTGCGCAGGCAAAACATAGTGCAGACCTTCATAGTCCGCAAAGAAGAAGAGTTTGTCTTTCCAGATCGGCCCACCTACATTGGCAGCCCATTGATTGGAGACAGCATGAGGGCGCGTTCCGCCGTTCTGCTTATTGAACCAGTCGTTCGCATTCAGGACCGTGCCGTTATAGAAATAATTCGCCGCGCCATGGAACTTGTTGCTGCCCGACTTGGTTGTGAAGTTGATGATGACGCCTGCGCCACGTCCGTACTGCACGCCGTAGCCGTTCTGCACCACGGCAGCTTCGGAGATCTCGCCCTGGCCCAGGGTCAGATTGCTCGATCCCGAGTTGTTGAGGTTCAGGAAGGGATCTTCGTCGTCATATCCGTTGAGCACATACAGGTTCGAGGTGCCGGGCAATCCATCGGAGCTGAAGTTGCCATATGCGCCGCCCGAGTTCAAGACAACACCGGGAGCCGTAAAAGCGACGGTAGTAATGTCACCACCAGGAGCAGGCAAGTTCTGAATCTGGCTTTCCGTCAACGTCATGATCGACGCCGGGGATTGAGTATCGACCAATTGCGCAGCCTGTGCGCTCACCGTAACAGCCGTATTGCTGCCGGCAACGCCCAATGTGATGTCTACATTGGGAACCTGGCCCACCAGCACGACAACCGTCGTCGGCCGGGACAACAGGCCATTGGACGTTACATCGATCTCATATTTCGACGGCTTGAGCAGCGGGGCGCTGTAACGACCCTCAGAGTTAGTGACCACCTTGAGGGTGGCATTTGTCGCTGTGTCCACGATCTTGACCGTTGCGCCGGGGACCAGAGCACCCGTCGGATCGACCACAACGCCTGTGATAGCACCAGTTACAGCGTTCTGTGCGGAAACAACACCTGGCACGAGAAGTGCCGCAAAAAGAAGAACCAAAACTAGGATTTTGGGGGATATTGCAGATAACTTATTCATTCTAAAAACGTTACTCCTCAAACAGGCCCGAATAGTATGTGGCAGCTGGCACAATGCCGGCGCGGAACTCAGAGCTGCCAAACTGCTTTGCATTTCTGATGCCAAATCACCAAATTTGCCAGATATTGATAATTCAGACTCGTAGCCCTATGAGATTTGCATAACTTTATGCCATTTTGTGTCGATTCCTGAGGCGCCCCTATGCAATTCTGTAGAACGACGATGGAAATCCTTTTCGCCACTATCCGGCCTCGGCGCTCGTCGGTCTCTGATCCCGAAACCCTGCTGCTCCAACGCTATCTTCAGCGTTCCAGCCGATACATCCCCTGTGACTATCGCGAGTTCACGTCGGAGGCTGGCCTGTTTGCCTACCTTGACCGCCCGGCCCGGCGCACCACTCCGTATCTGGTTCTGACTGACAGCCGCGGCAAGCAGATGAGTTCGGAAGAATTTGCAACGGCGCTCGGCAGCGTGCAGGACAGCGGCGTACAGCAGCTCGTCATGGCCATCGGGCCAGCCGATGGCTGGTCGACCGAGGCTCTCCGCCGCGCCAGCCTTACGATTGCCTTCGGACGCATCACTCTGCCGCACGAACTCGCCGTCGTCGTCGCCGCCGAACAGATATACCGCGCACTCACGATCCGCGCCGGGCACCCATATCATCACGGGCACTGAAACACCCCCATAAAAAGGGCGGAGAGCCGAAGCTCTCCGCCTTTCGTTTTTGCTGCGGTTGAATTTAGAAGTTGACCTTCAGCTGGAACTCCATGGAGCGGGAGTCACCCTGATCGAACGTGCCCGAAAGGCGCTGAACGCGATTCTGTTCAAGGTTTGCGTTGATGCCATTGGTCGTGGGATTGGGACCATTGACAGTACCTGCACCACCACTCAAGACACCCGCACCAGTTGAACCAAGTGCATACGGCAGGAAGTTCCCAAAGTTTCCAACGTTATAGATAGCGACCGCAGGCTCGATGCTGAGGCCCTGACGAATCCGATTCAGTGGAATCGGGTAGGAGAAATTGACATCAACGGTCCGATACGACTGGTTCTCGATAGGGTTTGACGGAGCAAGCTGGAGCGTTGGAGTAACTCCGCCAAGATCCTGAAGCTGCGGCGCGGTAAGGACACCAGCGTTGACCAACGCTCTGCCAGCCGGCGTGAGCTGCCCGGCACCGGTGGCGTTGTATTGAGAGATCAGCTTGTTGATATTTTTCCCGTTGTACTTCCGCTGGTAAGAGCCCGGATTGGTTCCCGGAATCAGGTCGCCGATCAATCCATCACCGGTCACATCCGTCTGGAAGATCTGGGCAGTCGTACCAGCTCCTGTATCGAACGTGAGGTTCATCGGAGGTGCCGTATAGTAGTGCCCGATCATTCCGATCTGCGGCCCGTACTTGGGGCGAAACGATCCGCCGAAAGATAGCTCGTGCGTGTGGTCCAGCGCCGATTGCCCCATATATTTCGTCGGGTTGTCTTGATCGAACGAAGTTGCGGTAAAGAACTGGTCGCCCGCGCCTGTTCCAGTGGATGCCGTGCTAACGATACGGGAGAGTGAATAGGACACCTGGAAGTTGCTGGTCACGATACCAGGTACCGGATGAGATTTCTGCTCACGAAAGACGATTTGCAGAGCATCGTATCCCGACCGTCCGACCGGTTCGATAAAGTTGCCTGCGCCAACCAGAGGGTTAGCTCCGGCAAAGGCTGGCCCACCGGCGTTGGGAGTCTGCCCTTGCGTGCTGGCTGGCTGACCGGTGTTCGCGGCATTGCCTGAATCAAGGTTGTTCGCAGCAAAGTCGGTAATCAGAGCGCCAGTAACGGCACCTGTTGTGGCATTGGTGTGGAGTCCCGGGCAGGCCGCAATGGCCTGGTTGACGCTGGCGACTTTGCATTGGGCAAGTGTTGCAGCAACTGCAGCGTTAGCTGCCGTTGCATTGAGATAGCGAGCAGCTCCGACGTGGTTCACATCGATGACCTGACCGATCTTGAGGGTTGAGCTATGGAGATAGTCCACACTCAGCACTCCGCCTTTGAACAGCTCCCGCTGGACGCCACCATTCCATTGCTCCGAATAAGGCGTTCTATAGTTGGCTGCGTAGAGCGGAGAGTTCGTCGGGATATAGAGCGTGCTGCCCACATAGGTTGCGTTTTGCGCCGGACCGGCGGCCAGTGTGGCGGCCTGGTACTGTTGCTTGAGAGAGATGATGAAGGGTGCGGCCTGGCTGAGCGGCATCGCACAGATCGACGAGAACGACGTACCGTTGATCGAACTGATGACCCCTCCACCCGGCATGGTAAAGGTCGTGCTGCCGCCACAGAGAATGTGGCTATAGTCGACGAACTCGCCCGTCTTCAGCAACGGCGTGCGAGAGTTGGCGGCGTTATTGCCAACATCGCCCTCAAAGAAGATACCGAAGGAACCACGAAGAACCGTCTTATGGTCGCCCGGGCTGAAGGCAAAGCCGATCTGCGGAGCAAAGTTGGCCGAAGGCGTGTTCGTCTTCTTGCCGAGGCCAGCCTGGAACTGATCTAGCAGAGACGCGCTGCCGGTGCAGGGCAAAAGAGAACTGGAGATGGAAGCATTGATATCCGAGCACAGAGGAAGCGGCGCATCCTGATTGGCGCGACCGGTGTCGATGCTCCAACGCAGACCGGCACTGATCGTCAGATTGGACATCGCCTTCCAGCTATCCGAGATGTACGCGCCTTCACGCCAGTCCGAGAGTCCTCCGCCCGACAGGCCAAAGCCTGGCTTTTCCGAACTGAAGCCTAGGCCGTTGCCGAAACGGTATCCAGAAGTGTTGTAGCCATTGATCGGGTCGCTCGGGCATGGAGCAGCTCCTGCCACGTTACCGCAATTGGCCAGCAGCGTCGTGCTGCTGATCGTCGCACGTGGGGCCAGCGCGAAGAAGTTTGCAAACGCAGCCGATTGGATTCTGTTGAAGCTATAGCCATATTTGAAGATATGCGCGCCGTGAGTGTAGGTTCCGTCATAGCGAATCTGCTTATCTGACTGGAAGGTTCCCTGCGGAGCGTCAACGTTCGGACCGGAGAACAGGTTCTGGGCTGAGTAACGGAAGTTGAGCCCCGGAACACCGTTGTACACACTTGGGTTTCCTGCCGTGTCATCCCCAATCAGGTTATGAAATTTTTCGTAGCTTCCCCGGAAAGAGTGGGTGAACTTGCCGTGCGAAAAATCTGCGCCACCAGCGATGCCGGGGGTATTGTCGCGGTTCGCATAAAGCTCGTAGCCCGCGCCGAAGTTGGACACCGAAGCATTGACGTTGTAGTTGAGACGAACGAAGTAGTGGCCGGTAAAGGGACCGTTGTAGTCCAGTCGGACAGTGGAGTACGTCTCGCGATACGGCGAGGGAAGGCTGGAGTACTTGTTTTGGATGGCAGAAAACAACGATCCCAGCAGAATGCTGGAGGATTGATCCTGCTTGATACGCTCGATATTTCCGAAGAAGAACAGCTTGTCTTTCCAGATCGGACCGCCGACGCTGCCGCCGAACTGGTTACGCTGGAAGGGGTTGTGCAAACCGCCTGCCGTATTCGCGACACCAGCGCGCTGATCTTGAAAGTTGTAGAAGAGCTGCCCATGGAACTGGTTCGTGCCGGAGTTGGTCGCGACCAGCACCTGGCCGGTCGAGGTAATCTCGCCGGAGACGTCCTGCGTAGCGCGGTTAAGCTGGAACTCGTTGATCGCACCCTGCGACACATTGAAAATTGTCGTGCCGACGAATTCGTCCGTGATGTCCTGGCCATCGAGGAGGATACGGGTCGTACGACCGGAGACGCCGCCGATCGAAAGGGCGGAGTAGCCTGCCTTGGTCGGATCGAAGGATTGACCGCTCTGAAGAATAACGCCGGGCTCAATCTGTGCGAGGTCGAGGAAGTTCCGGCCGTTGACCGGAAGCGTGTCGATCTGCTGTTTGGTGATAACGTCCGAAACGCCGATCTGCTCGGTGTTGACCTGGACGGCTCCAACGTTGACTTCGATGGTCTCGGTAGATGAGCCCAGGGTCAGCTTGAAGTTGCCGCTGCTTACCGTGCCGGTGCGGACTACGGTATGGACCGTCAGATTCTCGAAGCCGGAAGCGGAGATACGAACCGTATAGTTACCGGGATTCAAAGGCCCCACGGCGTAATAACCCGCGCCGTCGGTCTCGATGGACTTTGTAAAACCAGTGTCGCCGCCCACGATCGTCACCTGGGCTTTGGGGAGCGCTCCACCTTCGGGATCGGTGATCGTTCCCTGAATGGATCCGCCGTTGGTGGAGACCGCTTGGCCAAAGCCGGTTGCTACCGATAGAGTCATCAGCACAAGAAATGCCAGAAACTTCTTCATATCCTTCATCTACCCTCGAAAAAAAGACAGCAATCACTGAAACATTTTTTTACGTAGAAAATACTACACAAAAAATATCTACTCAGTGAAACTCATCACAAACACTGCACGTCTATCGCCAAACAAAAAACATAAAGCACTGAGAAGATCCCACGCTACTGAACGCATCGCCTCACGAGGCAATATGTTTTATAGCGAGTCTTTTTATTAAAAATATGTAATTTTGTATTCGAGGCTCGATTCTTCACTGTTCTGAGACGAACGCCGTGGTTATTCCCGGCAGGGCGGTGCAGCAGACCGCCTGAGATGCCTGCTGCCGCACCACGGAGGCCGTCGCGTATCGTGGCGCATCCGTTGCGCCCGTAGCGTCAAGGCTTTTGCTCTTCTTTCTATCCTTCCACCCCTGCGCTACCATCATCCGCATGAGCACACTCTCGCGTCGAGACCTTTGTCAGACCCTCCCCCTGCTGGCGCTTCTGCACCCGTTGAGCGTCCCTGCCCAGACACCTAACCAGACACCTCAAACCATATCCGAGCCGCCGGCCGCCGCCGACTGCACGATGCTCGCTGCCTGCCAGGCGATCCCCACCGAGCCAGGCCACTCCAGCCAACCCGGGATAACGGGACACGAGATTCTTCACGGCCTGATCCCCGGCATTACGCACATCGAAGTCCACGAGACTAAGCTCGCTCCCGGTAAGGCGCCCCATCCGCCGCACCGTCATCCGCACGCCGAGGTGATGCTCCTCCGCCAGGGTTCGCTTGAATTCGTCTCCGACGCTCCGCCCGTAACCATTACCGCAGGAGGCACGATCTACTGCGCTCCCAATCAGCTCCATGGCATCCATAACAACGGCGACACGCAGGCCGTCTACTTCGTCGTGGAGATCGGCCACCAGCAAGCCTGCGCGAAGTAGCGCTATTTGTCGGGTGTTCCCCCAGATAAACTGGTTATCAATAAGCTTTTAAGGAGTTTCATGTTCAAGGCCAGTCCCTTTGAGTACCGCTTCCGTTTTTTGATCCATGTCCTGATCTTCACGCTGGCCTTCTGGGTGCCGTGGGTCGACTGGATCGCGGGGCTGGATCTTACGCGCAAAACAACGTGGCTGGTCGCATCATCGTGGCTGTCGCTGCATGGCTGGTTGGGCTTTCAGGCAGCGACCATCGTGTTGCTCGTCATAGCACTTGTCTTTACGGGCCTAGGTGCATGGCTTCGCACCTGGGGAGCGGCCTATGTCGGCTCAGGAGTTGTGGCTTCGCGCTCGATGCATGGAGCAGCCCTGCTGGCCGATGGCCCTTATCGCCGCACACGCAACCCGCTCTACCTGGGTACCCTGCTGCACACCGTCGGACTCGCTCTCCTGATGCCGCCGAGCGGCGCCGTCTTCGCGATTGTGTTGATCTGGGTGTTTCAGATTCGCCTGGCGCTGGCCGAAGAGCCATTTCTCGCCGCGCAGTTTGGCCAACCGTATCTGGCCTACGCCGCGGCCGTGCCGCGCTTTCTCCCGTCGCCCACACCCTGCGTTCCGGCAGCAGGAGAAGCCCCTCACTGGGGACAGGCTGTGCTGGGCGAGCTGTACTTTATCGCCGCGTTTCTTGTGCTGGCCGCCCTCGGCTGGAACTTCAACGGACAATGGCTACGCCAGGGCTTTCTGATCTCGCTGGGTGCATGGTTGATCGCGCGAGCATTTTTACCCAAGCCTAAGACAGCAACAGCAGCAGCGTAGCTAGCCACACTTTGAACTTTCTATACCGTGTCATCTCGACCGAAGGCGCGTTTTTTGCGCCGGAGTGGAGAGACCTCAGCATTTTGCTAGGCCCCTGTAGGAGGCCGGAGGACGCCCGAGAATGGCTCTACCGGCTTGCCCCAGTCTGCGCTGAGATCGCGCCAGTCTGGGTTGTTCGCCACAATGAGGTGAATCTTCTTGATACGCGACCAGCGCTTCAACTGTTTCTCGCGAGCAATGGCTTCGTGGATGTCGGAAAATTGCTCAAGATAAACCAGCCGATGAATGTTGTAGCGCGCCGAAAAGCTTTCTGGATAGATATAGTTCTTGTGCTGCCACATCCGATGCTCTATGTCCGACGTTACCCCGATGTATAGACGTTTCGAGTCGCCGCAAAGAATGTACACGTAGGCGGGCTTCTCTTGATACATGGGTGTGATTATCGAATGTATCGCCAATACAAGCAAAATGCCGGGGTCTCTCCACTCCGGCGCAAAAGCGCGCCTTCGGTCGAGATGACACGGTATAGGTGATCCTACAGAGCAAAAAAGTGCCCCATCCTACGACGATGCAACTGTCGCGAGAATGGGGCGTAGGCTTTGCCTCTTTTTGAAGCGTGGAGCTCGAACTACTTCTTGGGCGGAGCGATGGTGTCCTTCGCGACCTTGGCCACGCGGAACTTGACGACGGTCTTGGCCTTGATCTTGATGGCCTCGCCGGTCTGGGGGTTGCGGCCTACGCGAGCCTTGCGCTCAGCCTTTACCAGCTTGCCGATGCCGGGGATGGTGAACTCGCCGTTCTTCTTCGTCTCTTTGACTGCGGTTTCAGCCAGCAGTTCGAGGAAAGCCGCGGTCTGCTTGTTGGTGAGCTCGAGCTTCTCTGCCAGCAGGCGGACAAGCTGTGTCTTTGTAATTCCCTTTGCCATTGTGTGTACTCCTTCGTTTCCGAATGATTGAGCATAGGCTTTCGCCCATTCCCCGCAGCTTGTACTCTGGCGACAATCGCCAGTGTTCATGCGGGTGCGGAGAAAAACCGCGCCGAACATCACCTTCAACCTTCTGAAACCCTTTGTCAACGGTAAATATCGTGTTTCCACAAGTTTTTTATGGTTTTTCCCGATATTTCCCGGTTTTTGTCCTTAAATCGGCACTTAGGCGCTTAAAAACGCCCTAAAAGAGCGGCCGCGAAGGCCTGCGAACAGCCTCCGACGCCTCCAGAATCGCGCCGTTCAGCGCCTCTACCAGAGGCGCTGCGAGACGGAATCGCTGCACCACTTCGCGCACCAGCGCAGGCTCCAGCGCACGTTCCACAGGCAGCGCAACATGCACGCCCCAGTTGCGCGCACGCAGCAGCTCGTCCGCAGGATGGTCCGCAGGGAAGCCTTTCGGCATGCGCGTGAGGGGTTGCGCGTCGATGTGCGTCATCAGCGGCTGCATCTTGCTCGCCGCACTGCGGGCACGCGGCTTTACGATGGCGCCCAGCCGCGCGCGGTACTCTTCGTGATGCTCCGCAAGCCAGCGGCGGATGGCCAGCAACTGCTCGCGCTCCGGCATATAGACTCCGACCGAGATCAATACTTCTTTCGGATCGACGTGCAGATAGAAGCCACCGCCAGAGGTCTTCTCCATGCCGCGCCGCGCCCACCACGCCGACACATGGCGCTTGTACGGACGCTTGTCGGGGCTGAAGCGCGTGTCGCGATAGATGCGCATCATCGTCTTGTTCGGCGGACGCACATGCTCGGGGGCAAAGTCGTGCATCGCAGTGTTGATCTCGTCGATGACCGCGAGCATCGGCTGCTTGAGCGCACGCTCGTAGATCTCGCGGCGTGGTTCGAACCACTCGCGATCGTTATTCCGGGCGAGGCCGCGGAGGAACTTCAGGGTCTCTGGGGTGAAGTGTGCAGACATGACGATCTGATGCTAATAGGTGTGTCTTGAGTTCGTCATATTTTGGAGCAGCATCAGAGTGGCTCGACCCGAATTGATGTAGTTGGTGTAATGGGTGTTTTCGGACCCACCCCAAATCTGTCATCTCGACCGGAGGCGCGTACTTTGCGCCGTAGCGGAGAGACCCCTGTATTTGGCTCGGACCACCTACACCCTGTCATCTCGACCGAAGCATGACGGCTTCATGTCATGCGTAGCGGAGAGACCTGCAGGTTGCAGAGCGCGATGCAAATGTTTGTGGCGCGCTTTGCGTCAAGACCTGCAGCTTGCTCGCGCCCGCACGATTGCCAGTTCAAGCAACCTGCAGGTCTCTCCACGACGGCGCAAAAGCGCGCCTCCGGTCGAGATGACAATTTTGGGGTAATTCCTCTCAACATCACCCCATCGACGAAAACGCTCTACTTTGTTACCGGCTCAACCGCATTCGGATACAGCCCCGGAATCGGCGCGGACAGCTTCTTCTCCAGCTCCGGATGTGGAAACGGCTTGCGCGGCATCATCTCGTCACGCTGGCTGGTGTTCCAGAGAAAGATCGCCTCCACAATTGCCGCCTGTTCGAGATCGTCCTTGTGCAACCGGTCATACGTGTCCATATCCGAGTGGTGCGTGCGGGTGTCGTAGTCCATCGGGTCCTGGATGTACTGGAACCCCGGCAGGCCCACCGCGTCAAACGACAGATGATCCGTGCCGCCGGTATTGCGAGTGCTGATCGTCGTGACCCCGAGATCGTGCAGCGGCGCGATCCACTGCGCAAAGATCGGCGCAATCGCGAAGTTCTCCTGCGTGTACACACCGCGCACCTTGCCGGTACCGTTGTCGAGGTTGTAGTAGGCGTCCAGCGTCTCCCACTCTTTCGTGGTCTGCAGAGGGCCGTGATTGCGGCTCATATAGCTGGGTGTGCCGGCGGGGTCAGGTGTTACCGGAGCCGCGAACGTGCCGAAGTGCTGTTTCACATAGCCCTGTGAACCGAAGATACCCTGCTCTTCGCCAGACCACAACGCGATCCTGATCGTCCGTCGCGGGTGCAGATCCAGCGCCTTCAGAATGCGCACCGCCTCCATCGCGACGATCGAGCCAGCGCCGTTATCCGTAGCGCCCGTGCCGGAGATCCAGCTATCCAGATGCCCGCCCACCATGACGACCTGGTCTTTGAGCCGCGGATCGTTACCCGGAATCTCGGCGACCGTATCGAAGCCGTGCTCGTGGTCGCCAGTAAACTTCGTCTCGATGTTGACCTCAACCGTGACAGGCACATGCGCCTGCGCCATGCGCGCGAGCCGGTTGTAGTGCTCGATCATCATGACGGCGTTGGGAACCTTCACGGCATTTTCCACCGTCTGCGCACCACGGATGAGGTTGGCGCCGTTGTCGTCGAAGATGATTCCTGTACCGCCACCGTTGCCGCCATCGCGGCTGGGCGTGATGATCGCAGCGACACCCTCATCCACCATCATGGTGAGAGCGCTCTTACGCAGCGCGGCGATGCGCTGCCGCTCGGCCATCAGGGCCGGAATGTTGGGCGGTGGTCCGGCGGTCGCGCGACGGCTGCTCTCCGCACTCTCCATGTCTTTCAGCTCTTCATCGGTATAGCGGCGGAAGAGTGGTTCGGTGATGTCGGGCGTAGGACGCATCGCGCCCAGCAGCACGATCTTGCCTGCCAGCGTGCCCTTCAGCTTGTCCAGCTCGCTCGCATCGGCCAGGGGCACATAGACGATCTCACCGGTCACCGGGCCCTTGGTTGCGGGCGACCACGGAGCAGCCTGCATCCAGAGCGGCTCAGGATCAGGCGAGACCATGCGCGCCCAGGTATTGATCTGCTGCCAGCCCATGCCGAACTCGCCCCAGTCTTCGAGATGCGCGTTTTCAAGCCCGATTTTGGTCAACGTATCGCGCGTCCAGGCATTGGCCTTCGCCATATTGGGCGAGCCCGTAAGTCGCGGGCCAATGCCATCAGCCAGGGCCGCGCCAAAGTCCATGACCTTGCCATGCTGCAGGCCCTCGGCACGGATACGCGCGTACATGGTGAGGTCGAGGCTCTCGGTCGCCGGCTGTGCGCCGTAATACGACGGAACAGGCTTGGTTTCAGTGGCTTCGGCAGGCTTTTTCTTATCGGCGGCATGGGCTGCCGTGGAGAGTAGCGCAGCAAACGCAAGCACAGTCGTACTACAGCGCAAAGAGGGGCGGAGGAAGACGGACATGGTGACTCCTTGGAAAGGGTTCCAATAATGGATGTCGAGGATACGCCTGCGCAGGGAAGATAGTTTCGCCGGTGGAGTGTTTTGGGTGAACCACCCCAGAACTGTCATCTCGACCGGAGCATGATGGTCTCATCGTCATGCGCAGTGGAGAGGCCTGCAGCTTGCCTATGGAGGCACGATCGCCTGCGCGGACAAGCTGCAGGTCTTGACGCAAAGCGCGCCACAAACATTTGCATCCCGCTCTGCAACATGCAGGTCTTGACGCAAAGCGCGCCACAAACATTTGCATCCCGCTCTGCAACATGCAGGTCTCTCCACTACGGCGGCAAAAGCGCCGCCTTCGGTCGAGATGACAAAGTATGAGAAGGTCAGCACCCTAGCGGTGCCGTCGCCCTAGCTCCGACGCGATTTCCGCGCCATCCGCCGGGCCCATTGCACCCCTAAGTAGCTCAACGCCAACGCCATCACCACAACTCCCACCGGAAAACCCGCGCGGCGATAGGCCATCGCGAAGTCCACCGGATGGTGCGTCGCCGACATATAGACCAGCAATGCGATGATCGCGCAGAAGGTCGTCGCGAAGAACGCCGCGAAGCCTGTCGCCACTCCCATGAGCAGCGATTGGAACCAGCCAAGGTCTCCCAGCGGGATCCCCAGCAGCACACCGTCGCGTCTTGCGCGTTCTACGTCGTTTGCAGTTGCCATACTCAGCTAGAATAAGCTAATGGCTGAGACTCTGCAGAGCGGCACCGCACGCACGCCGCAACTGATACGCGCGGCGCAGGTTGCGCGAGAGACCGAAGTGCGTCAATCGGCCAACGGGGTGGCGTTTGCCACCTACGGCGAAACCGGCGTCGATGCCCCCGATCTCGACCGCATGCTGGAGACCGTCCCCGCAGCCATCGTCGCCTCCCTCAAGAGCAACACCTACTACTTTGTGCCTCTGGCTCTGCGCGAAAACCCCGAGGCTGCCGAGATCCCCGAAACGGGAGGCAGCCCGGAAGCAGACCTGAACGCGAAGCCCCACACCCCCGCGACCGAATCCGCAATGGTGGCCGGCGAGTACACCGACGCATTCAGCGATGCGGCCATCTGCCATCGCAATGTAGAGCTGGGCAGCGGCAACCGCGGCGTCTTCATCTCGACACGGCTGCTGGGCGATCGCTTCGCCCTGAGCTTCGAGTTCTTTATCAACGTCGCACACGCGTTCGTCGATCAGGCGGGCGTACCTGCGTCGTTTGCGGATCTCGTTTGGAAGCAGGCGCTCGACAACGTACGCGGCGAGACCAGCCTCGACGCCTGGGAGTCGCGCAACCTCGCCTTCGGCCGCCCGGCAAACGCCGAACCCGAACCATTGGTCTTGTCCTCGCGACGCGGGTTGGGGCTGGCAGCTAAGCCTCGTTCGTTCAGCAACGCCTCTTCAAGCACGCCGGCGACCAAGACCGTCATCGACGAAAAAGAGCGCGGGCTGTATATCGACGCCGCCTTCTCCGATGCAGTCGCGCTGTACCTGCTGTCGCTCGCACTGGACTTCGACTACAGCGAACTGCGCGAGCGCGAGTACCCCTTGCTGGCTCCAGCAGCACTGGCCGCGCGTCTACGCCTGGTAGCCGATCTGTTCCCACCCAACCAGGGATACGAGTTCGCAGTCAGGTATCGGCGCCGGGCGTAAGAACTCATCTGCTTTTGTTTTTCTGGTTGTCATTCCCGCAGGGAATCTGCTTCTTGCCAGGCCAGCCACAGCATTTACGGCAGCAAGGACAAACAGCAGATTCCCTGCGGGAATGACAACCAGAAAACTAAAACTTCCGTAGCTTCCGCAACGGCGGTTGCGCCCAATGCTGCGAACGCATCAACTCCCGCACCTGCTGCTCACGCTGCGCCGCCGGAGGATGCGACCGAAAGTACCCTGCAACCGTCTGCAACGAAACCTGCGCAGCCTCATCAACAGGGGTCGCGGGCTTATCGCCAATCGCCGCATTCTTCTGCTCCAGCTTCTCGAACTCGCCGAAGAGCTGCAGAATGCCAAGCGGCGAGTATCCCGCCTTTACCGCAAGCGAGGTGCCGTCGCGATCGGCCTCCATCTCCTGCTCCTTGCTGTACCCGGCAAGGAAGACTTCCACCGGCAGCCCGACGACATCACCCAGCGCACCGAGATTCCGCAGATGCGCTTCCGTCTGCATACGCTCCGCGCAGTGGCGCAGGTCGATGTGCTCCACCTCATGCCCCAGCACCGCGGCCAGCGCATCCTCGCTCTGCATGAGCGACAGCAGCCCCTGGCCGACAAAGACATGTCCGCCGGGAAGCGCGAAGGCGTTCACAAAATCAGGGTCGGGGATGTAGTGAAACTTGTACGGCAACCTGCGCCGCGCTCCAGCCGAGACGTGCTCCCCGACAGTTTGCAGATAAGCCTCGATAGCGTGGTTTTTAGCAGCATCCTGCTTGGGCGAGGCCCAGCGCTCCGCATACTCACTCGCGAGCTGATCCCCAAGCGCGATCTCGTCGCTATCGGACATGCGGTCGAAGTGCGCAGGAACCCGCGTCATCTCATGCTGCGCGTCAGCCGCAGCCGAGAGAAGACCCTGCGCAGACGGACGCGCAGAGATGCGCTGCCACTGCACGGCAACGATCGCAAGAATGCCCGCGATAACAATGATGGAAAGAGGGAGCCAGCGCTTCATAGAAATTTCGTAAGAACTTACAGGAATTTAAGGATCGTCTCTTTGTAACGCGAGTAGAGGAACGACACCAGCAGCAGCGCCGCCCCCATCGCGATCAGCGTAATGTAGCGATCGCTCGGCGACGCATGCCAGATGTCGTACACGATGACCTTGCCGACCCCAAGCATCAGCAGTGAAAGCCCCGCAAGCCTGTAACTACGCTCCCCCACCGTCAAAGCAAAAAGGAACGCGAGCAGACCTAACACCACCCATCCCATAGTGATCATCCCAGCGTGCAGCTGAATGAAGAGCAGCACGGCAAGGAGCACCAGCGGCGTAAAAAAGAACGGCTGCTCGGGACGGAAGAGGCTGTACCTGCGCCAATCGGACTTTGCCGAGACTTGCGGCGCGAGCTGGCTGCGCACCCGGAAGGCCAGAGGCAAAGCCAGCAGCATCAGCGCACAGGCTGCTCCAACACAGAAGACACGCGAACTGGTGAACGCAGTCGCCAGCGGCTCCGGTGAGAAGAGGTGGAACATCAGCTCGCGAACCGCCGCCGCAATCAGCAGTACAAGAGACTGCGCGACAAACAAAGTACGCTGCAACCACCAGCCCAGCGCAATGAGCACCAGCGCAAACAGCGCCCACGCGATGCCCACCCAATCCGGCCGCACTTCAAAGTAAAGTAGCGCGGAGGCCGCGACAGTACCAAACCATGCAGCGACAACGCCGAAACTTCGCTCGAAGCTCGAGACAGGAAACTCGGCATGTTGTTCTTCCGCATGCAACCGCTGATAGACCCAAAAGTACGCGGCGATCAGCGGCAGTATGGTGTAAAGACGCGGACTGAGGAAGTGCGACGCGTCACCCACATTGAGGTTGGAGAACCACAGCCGCACGAAGCTCGCCGCCAGCAACGCATAACCCTGGTGACGGAGGTAATTGCGGCGCAGCATCGTACCAAGCTCAAACAGCAGCAGCCCAAAGACGCTCCAGGCGACCGCCACAGCGATAGGCTCCAGCTCATACCAGAGCAGCGTACCGATCAGTGCCGCCGCCGCCCACGAGTACGCCGGAGCAATGTAGTCGGCCACGATCCCATGCGCACGCGTCTTACGCCGCATCGCCCCATAGAGCAGCACTCCGCTCAACGCAACGGTAATAGCCCGCAGCGAAAGCCCATGCCAATGATCGGTGACGAAGAGATTGACAGTGGCCGCACGTATGATCGCACCCGCAGCCAGAATATCCGCCTGCGTCGCAAGGTTGCGCGACGAAAGCCGATCCGCAAACCATGCCAGCACCAGGACCGCGACCAGCCACGCAAGGATCGTCCACGCACCAGGAAAGAAGACCCACAGCGCAAGCGTCGCGACACCCAGCGCCATGTAAGAGGTGAACCCCAGCCCCGCACGATCGATCTCGTCGCTGTCGATAAAGCTCCAGCGCCGCGTGCAGAACTCGGAGTTGAACCAGAACAGAACCGCAGCGGAGAAGAGAGTAATCCCGAGATGCAGGTGATGCGTGGTATCGACGTGAGCCTGGCGAAAGTCGATGAGCGGAGCGACGCCTGCCACCAGCAGTTGCGCCGTCGTCACAAAACCGGCGATCACACCCAGACGCCGGAAGGCAATCTCCTTCATGCGCAAGCCGGCGATGAACAGCACCTCGGCCTCCAGCAGCCAGAGCAGCGTCCAGTGCGCCCCGCTGAAGCGGAAGGGAACTGCGGCGAGCAACAGAATGGACGCAATACTCGAGAGCACGATGAACGCCCCGCGCCACCTGCGCCGCGCCACGAAGGCGAAGACAAACTCAGCAACACCAAGGATGAGCAGCCCATAGAACGCCCACTCCGGATGCGACGACTGATACTTGAACAGCGACAGCAGGCCAACGGAATTTAAGATCGCCGAGAACGACGAGACCAACTCCTGACGACGCGTCTTCGGCACACGCAGCACATAGAACAGCCGGAAGATCAGCCAGTAGAACAGCAGCAGCGCGGCACTGCCCACGAACCCAGGAAACGGATGGCCGGGCTGGCCGCCATCGGGCAGCACACGATGCAGCCAGAGGAAGTGATTCAGGTAAACGCCGACCAGCCCCGCCAGCCCGAGCTCGAACCAGTACTCACGCGCCACAACATAGACGAGCCCCACGGCCAGCAGCGCGCCTGCAACCAGGCTGAACATCGTAACGTGGCTAATGCCGACGGTAACGAACGCCAGCAGAAACGCGAGGCCGGTGACAACCTGCGATTTGTACTTCAGCGAATGCGCCACCATCGCCGCGGCAACGATCAACATCAGCACCAGGTCGACGGTCTGCGACTGCAGCACCTGCAGCGCGTCCACGTGATACAGCGCGAAGGTAACGAAGAAGGTCAGCGCCCACCCGCCGCCGATCAGCGCCCGCGCGAAGATCCGGTACTGCGGCTTGCGCTCCAGCAGTATGCCTCCACCCAATATCGCGAGGCTGAGTACGACTCCGATGGCGCTCTTGCCCGCCGGGCCAATCGTACGTAGCAGCAGCCCGAGCCCACCCGCAAGTCCAATGACCACCGCAACGATGCCGAGTTTGTTCAGCCAGTTCTGACCAAACCGCTCTTCGAACGACACATGCCGTTTCGGCGGCGGTGGCGGTGCTGGGACATGCGCTGCAGGTATCTCTTTAGGAAGCTCAGCAACCGAAGCTGTCTCGTAAGGCGCACTCGGCATCGGCAGAACAATATCCTGTGGCGCTGCGTCGGCTGACGCAGACACCGGCGCCGCTACAGTCTGAGCCACGACAAGCGGCTCCAGCCGTTGAGGTACACCTTGCACGGCCGAAGCGGCCACCGCAGCGGCAGGGAACGGGCCTCCGCGCACAATCGCCTCTGCGACAGGCTGCTGCTGCGTTGCTGGCGACGCAGCCCGAGCCGCCCCCTCCAGCAACAGGGCGCGCTGGTGCAGGCGGCCAATCAGGTCGTTATGCTCCGCGAGCTTCCTACGATCGGCGGCACGCCCCCGCGTTCTTATAAAGAGCCACAAAACGGCAAGCACGAGTACAACGAGGACAAAGTCTTCCATAGCGATTTGCAGATGAGTATTCCACGAATCCGGTTAGTTTTGTTCTTCTTTGTTTTGCTGTTGCTCTTGCTTTTGCAGTTCGGAGTAGCAGCGGCCTTTAGGCCGCGGAAACAAGGTTCAACAAGAAAGGGCTTTAGCCCTGGGCTCTTCGCCAGGATAAGCAAAAGGCCCACGGCTAAAGCCCAGGAAATATTTGTCCTGTTTCCGCGGCCTAAAGGCCGCTGCTACTCCGAACAGCAACAACAACGACAAAAGGACCAACGCAGGAAATCACACGTTCTGACTTACGCCCGCCACTCACCTCCATAACTCCCGCTATACCGCTCCCTAAAATTTGCGCCGAAGCATCCCACGTCGTGATACCTTCGCTCCGAGCTACACTTCCCGATTGAGCGAACAATTCCCATGCCACACCTTCCGCACCTTGCCAAACTAGCCTTTCTTCCCGTTCTGCTCATGAGTTCTGCGCCCTTGCTGGCAGCCCAGGCAGCCTCCACTCCAACAGCCGAGCCTGCTACCTTCAACGGAGCGCCCTTTGCCTCCACCGTGGACGAGTTGCGCGCCGCCTCCTCCGCTGTTCCCACAGACCATGCCTACGACGTCCAGGTCCTGCTCGAAGAAGGCAGCTATCGCATCGCCGACGACGGCACACTCCTCTACCAGCACCGCCTGATCTATCGCATCGACTCCGCCGCAGCCATCGACAACTGGTCGGAGGTCTCCGCCGACTGGGACCCCTGGTACGAAAAGCCCGTGCAGCTGCAGGCGCGCGTGCTCCAGACCGACAGCCACTTCGCCGAGCTCGACCAGAAGACCATCACCGACGCTCCTGTAAAGGCCGAGGATGACGAGACCTTCTCCTCCGCCCACGTGCGGCGCGCTCCCTTACCGGGAATCTCCGTAGGGGCAATCATCGAGGAGACGGAGGCGGTCGAGGAAAAGACACCCTACTTCACGGGCGGCAGCCTCTACCACTTCGCCTTTCGCCAGAACGTGCCAATGGCGCGTTCACGAGTGATCGTCGATCTGCCCGCAACGCTCCCCTATAAGGATGCCGTTCATCATCTGCCGACACTCGCTATCAGCCGCTCCGAGACATCAGGGCGTCGCCACATCGTCTATGAGCTGACCTCCATTTCCGCGCTGCATAGCTCCGACATCGATCTCGAGACCAACACCCCCGACACCCCGATGGTCGAGTTCGCAACCGGAGCTTCGTGGAAGGCAGTGGCCGCAGCCTATGCCACGTTGTCCGATCCGCAAACCGTTCCCGCCGACACGCAGTCCATTCTCCCCGCCAATCTTCCCTCCAACCGCACCGAGCGTATCCGCGCCATCGTCGCGCGGCTGCACCAGGAAGTCCGCTACACCGGCGTAGAGTTCGGCGCTGCCCGGCTCACGCCACAGCGTCCCTCTGAGGTCATTCACCGCCACTATGGCGACTGCAAGGACAAAGCCACGCTGCTCGTCGCCATGCTGCGCGCCGCCAACATCCCCGCCAACCTCGCGCTGCTCTCTGTCGGACCCGGCATCGACGTCACACCCGAGCTTCCGGGGATGAACCAGTTCGATCACGCCATCGTCTATGTTCCCCGTTCCGGCGCAGCACCGGCGCTCTGGATCGACGCCACTGCGGCGTTATTTCAGCCGGGTACGCTGCCCTTCGACGACGAAGGCCGCATGGCCCTCGTCATCGCGCCGGACACCTCCGCCTTGCTGCGCACGACTGACCCCAGCCCGCAGGACTCCACCCTGGTAGAGACCCGCGTCTTCACCCTCTCCGAAAAAGGGCCCGCCCACGTCGTCGAAACCTCCGAGACCGGCGGTGCCATCGATGCCAACTATCGCTCCATCTATGGCGGCACGGACACCGACAAGATCCACCAGAACCTCGAAGGCTACGTCCAGAGCAGCTATCTCGCGAAGTCCCTGACCAAAGTCACGCACGGCGACGCAGAAGACCTGTCGCATCCCTTCCGTCTCTCGCTGGAGATCGAGGGCGCTCGCCGCGGAGACACCGAGATGAACGAAGCTCTCGTGGTCGTCTTTCCCAACTTCGCCATCAACAGCCTGCCGCGCTGGTTCTCTGTTCCGCCACCGGTCGTAGGGCCGGATACTCCTGCTCAGACCAAACACGAACTCGAGCTGGCACAGCAGAGCCGCGCACCCGGCTATGTCTTTCATCCATTCCTCGACGAGCGCCGCGTCCGCATCCTCATTCCCGACGGCTTTGTACTGCGCTCCCTGCCCCCCAGCAAGACAACGCAGTTAGGCGCCGCTGTTCTGACCGAGACCTACAGCGACTCCGAGCCGGGTGTCATCACCGCCAGTTTCCGCTTCGATAGCGGCTCCGGCATACTGACCACCGACCAGGCCCTGTCCATGCGCTCTGCCGTGCTGGAACTCAACAAGCGCGACTACGTGGGCATCTACTTCGATCAGGTAGGCGCGAAGGCGCTGGCTGAAGGCCACATCCGCGCCGCGCTGGATGCCGACCGCGCCCTCATCGCCGCGCACCCTTCCGATGCCCTGCACCATGTCCGCCTCTCCACAGCGCTGCTCCAAGCCGGCATCGGCGATGGTGCGCGCGCAGAGGCACATCGTGCCATCGAACTCGACCCCAAGTCGTCGATCGCCTTCCTGAATCTTGGTTGGACGCTGCAACACGACAGCCTCGGCGTGCAGTTTGGCAAAGGCTTCGACCTCACCGGTGCCATCGCGGCCTACAAACAGGCGAGTGCGCTGGACCCCGAGGACAACGATCCGCGCTTCGATCTCGCCGTGCTCTACGAGTTCGGCCCGCGCGGAATTCGTTATGGAGACGACTCCAATCTGACTGCGGCCATCGCCCAATATCGCGAGCTGATCGAGCGGACCAAGGATAAGGAACCCGCCGCCAACGCACAGGACCAGGACAACCTGCTCTACGCCCTGCTCTACGCGAAGCAGTACGCCGAAGTCGACCGCACGCTGGCTACCTTGCCCTTCACGAACACGCGGGCCGCGTTGTCCATCGTCTCCGCCGTTGCACAGCATGGCGCTGCCGCTGGCATCGCGCAAGCCGATAAAGGAAATGTAGCCTCCGCCGACCGCAACAAGAATCTTCTCGCCGCCGGCGCTCTCCTGGCCGAACTGCGTCTCTATCCCGAAGCCTCCGAGGTGCTCAAAGCAGGCATCGCCACAGGCAGCGATGCCCCAACAACCGCGCGGCAGATCGAGATGTATCGCACCCTTCATCCGGCCTCATTGGCTCCACTACCGGCCTCCGATCCCGCCGCGCCCATGCAGAGCGTCACCTTCGGCCTCTTCGCCGGAACATTAACGCACGACACGATAGCCGCCGCACTGAGCCGCCACTCCTACACCTCGGACACAGCCTTCGAACGCGACGTACAGAAGACCCTCCTCTCCTCCGGCTCCCTCCGCCCCGTCGCCCGCGCAGACGGCATGTCCGAGATCGTGCTTCTCGACTTCATGGTCGGCAACATGGCCTTCAGCGCCAGCGGAGACGACGCAACGGGCCATCCCATCCTCGTCCAGACACCGGGCGGCACTCCCATGCACTCCTTCGTCGTGCGCGAAGATGGAACGTATCGTCTCGTCGGCGGCGACACCGACAGCAGCAACTTCGGCAACGCCGTCCTCTTCGCGCTCGCGCACAACAATCCCAGGCAGGCCAAAGCGATCCTCGACTGGAAGCGTGACCTCCTCCACAAGCAAGGCGGTGACGACGCCTTCGCCGGCCCCATCTTCCCGCGCTTCTGGACCGTGGACAGCTCCAAGCCCGACGCCGATTCGCCCTCAGCCATGCGCCTCGCCGCGCTCTCTCTTCTCGCCGGCTCCATAGACGCAAAGCCCTATCTCGCCGAACTGGTCGAGGACCGCGAGAAGGCCAGCGGCCAGCACCAGACCGACCTCGATCTCCTGATCGCCTATGCCGCGACCGGCGCGGAGCAGCCCGCTATCGCACTACCAGCCGCCAAACGGTTGTTAGACCAGGAGCCCGACTCGCTGACCGCCCTCGAACTCCTTGGCCAGACGTACGCACTACAGGGCGATTCCTCTGCGTGGCTCGCGATGCTGGCGCCGCGCCTGGAGAAGCGTCCCAAGGACCACGATCTGCTCTCCGAACAAGTCCGCGCCTACGAGCACGCGCACAACTACGCCGCGGCCCGCAAGTCGGCACAGGCCGTTCTCGACTCCGGCAAGGCCAACTCCAACGACTACAACGGCTACGCCTGGCTGGGTCTCTTCGATCAGCACCTCGGCGAAGAAGAGCTCAAGGCCGCACAGCAGTCGAACATGCAGAGCAAGAACTCCAGCTTTGCCGACCTGCACACCCTGGCCTGCATCTACGCCGCAGAGGGCCGCACCACCGAGGCCCGCCAGGTACTCGACCAGGCCATGGCCGCCAGCAGCCTGACGGAGCCCAACTCAGAGGTCTGGTACGCACTGGGACTCATCTACGAACAATACGGTGCACGCGACGCAGCCCTAACCGCCTACCGCAAAGTCCAGCCCCACGAACTAGACGACCACACCTACATCGATCCCATGTCCACCTACCTACTAGCACAGGCCCGCATCACCGCACTGAATACGCCGGGCAAGTAACGACTCTCTCAGTAACTGTTGCTGTTGTTTGTCGCCGTTGTTTGTTTTTCGCCGTCATCCTGAAGCGTAGCTGAAGGACCCCCGCATTTATGTCATCGCAGAAGCCAAGCGAGAAAGACCACCGCTTGTGATGCACTCTGCGTCGGTGACATCACAGATGCGGTCGTCCTTCGCCGATGGCTAAGGATGACGGCGAGAAAACAGCAGCAGCGCGAGTTTTCGGACAGCTTCTCAGCAACCGTGGAGGCACGAACCGTTTCGTTAAGGGCACGGGTTTACCCGTGCCGCAAAAGCCGGGCCAAAGGCCTACACCTTGCTGCCGCAGGCCGAAGCGGAACCCGCAGGGCGAACCACCAAATTGCCTTCTTTCGAATGACCTTTACCGCAAAGGAGATTGCGCCCCCTTGCCCATAAGCAAAACCTTATGTACTATCCCCATAAGGAATTGCTTATGGTCTCAGAGGACACCGTTTTCAAAGCCATCGCTCATCCGGCTCGCAGAGAGATCATCGGGCTGCTGGCGATCTCGGCGCGTTCCGTCAAAGAGCTCACCGCCGAGTTTGACATCTCCCAATCGGCAATCTCGCAACATCTAAAAGAACTCAAAGAAGCCAACCTCGTTGCGTCCGAACGAATCGGCCTGGAGCACCACTACCGCCTTACACCTCAGCCACTCAAGCATGTCTTGAAATGGTCCGAAGCCTACCGCTCGCTGATCGATCCCTCGGGCCACGTCTGGACGTTAGCCCCGGTGAGTAAAGGAAATCATAAGGGAGCTATGCGCCATGGCCGTTAAAGGATCCGTCCCAACACCGGGAGTCATCGTGCCGCATCTCGTCGTTCGCGATGCAGCCGAAGCCGTCGACTTTTATACACGAGCCTTCTCCGCCGAAGTGCTTTACCGTTCGCCTTCTCCCAGCGGTGTTGGCGAACACATCCACATAAAGATGTGGGACTCTCTGGTTCAGGTTTCGACGGAGGAGCCTGCACAGCGCAGCGAAAAGGCGGAGGGTGCCTTGCTGGCCTCCCCGGAAACACTCTCCGGTTCAACCTGTGTCTTTCAGGTGGGAGTCCCCGATGTGGATACGGCTTATAAGCACGCCATCGATCATGGAGCCTCTCCCGCATGGCCGCCAACCGATATGTTCTGGGGCGATCGCTACGGCTGGGTGCGCGATCCCTTTGGACACGTTTGGGCGCTTACGACAGTTCAGGAAGTACTGACACCGCAGGAAGTAGAAGACCGGCTCCGCGGATTCGCCGCGCAGACGAAAGGGGAAGATCAATGAAAACGACTCTTTGTGCTCTCTTGTTGATGCTCGCTTTACCACTCGCTGCGCAGAATGCGTCCACTCCAGCAGACCCCTGGAAGGCGCTCTCGTTTTTGGAAGGCACCTGGGCAGGAGATACGCAAGGAAAAGAAGGCGTGTCCACAAACGGCACCTACACCTTCAGGCGCGAGCTCGGAAATCATATCCTCGCTCGTCACGTCACCAAAGATGCCGGCTGCAAAGGGCCGGCAGGCTTCGATTGCGAACACAGCGATCTCTTATACGTCTACGAAGATGCTCCTCGGCAGCCTCTTAAAGCGATCTTCTTCGATAACGAAGGACATGTCATTCATTACGATGTCTCGGCACCTGATGCAGAGACTGCCGTGTTTCTTTCCGAAGCCTCGAGACCCGGTCCTCGGTTCCGGCTGACCTACCAACTGAAAGGCACTGTCATGTCCGGAAAATTTCAGATGCAGATGCCAGGTCAAACAGATTGGAAGACCTACCTGGAATGGAGCGGCCCAAAGCAGAAGTAAAGCCGAATCGCAGATTCAAGAGAATGCTTCCTCTATCGCATGTCATCAAGCTCTTGTTCGCACTGTGCAAACACTCTGCTGTGGCAAGTCCCGGAATGGCATCGCTTCAGCCATGCCATAAAAGCCCGGCCAAAAGCCCACACCGCGCTGCCGCAGAACCGGGCCCCGGCGAGCCGCTTTTGCTCGCTGGGTGGTCACGCCGGAGTGAAGCCCGAAGGGCGCAACGACCAAATTGCCTTCTTCCGTACTAGTTCTAAGGCGAAATGGAATTGCAACAAATGCACCACTGAACGACGCTGCCAGGAATCTCGATTTTTTATGACCGATCTTCGAAAGCCCTTGACCCTGCCCTTACGTCATGCTCAAAGATGTTCTAGGTGAGACCTATGAGAACCTTCCGAATCCAGGAGTTCGCAAAACTTGCCGGCGTTACGGTACGGGCGTTGCATCATTACGACCGGCTCAAGTTGCTATCGCCGGCGCATCGTTCTGAGCGAGGCTACCGGCTCTACTGCCGCGAAGATCTCGGCCGTCTGGAGCGGATTCTGGTGCTGCGATACCTCGGGCTTTCGTTGCGAGAGATCGCCACGTTGCTGAACACTCCAGCCGGTCGTGATGCAGAACCGCTGACGGTCACGTTTGCACGGCAGCGGGCAGCGCTCCATGAGCGGCGCAACGGCCTGGATCGCATCCTGCGGGCCATCGAACATGCACAACAGCGCGCACAGGACCTTGCGGAACCCGAATGGCTCCTCTACCAAACCATCCTGAAGGAGATACACATGCAAGAAGCTACTGATTGGACAGAGAAGTACTACAGTCCGAAGGCCGTTGAGGCCCTTCGCGAGCGGCGTGCAGCTTTGACGCCTGAACTACAGACGGAAATCGGAGCGCGGTGGCAGTCTCTGTTCGCTGACGTCCAAAGCGCACTCGACCGCCAGGTGCCACCGGACAGCGCCGAAGGTCGCACCCTCGTCGCACGCTGGATGCGCCTGGCCGACGAATTCACCAACGGAGACCCGGAGATCGGCAAGGGTTACCAGCGGATGATCGAGGACAAGAGCCACTGGCCGGATGACGAAAATGCCGCCAGAATCAGGGCAAGCATGCCAAAACCCGAGTGCCAGGCCTTTTTCAATCACGCAGTTCAGGCCTGTCTCCGGCACGGCTGATAGGTGTGTGCCGTTCCACCTGCTGTTTCAATAGGAAGCGGAAGGGAGGGGACAAATTGTCCCCCCCTAAAGGCATCGGATAGAAAGGAATCGCGGCGCAACCACCTACTCCGTGCGCAACGCCTGCATCGGTTCCACGCCCGCCGCCCGCCGCGCCGGCAGCAGACACGCCATCGCCCCTATCACCAGCAGCACTCCGACCGCACCAGCACTCAACACCGGATCATACGGACTGACCTGAAAAAGCAATCCGCTCACCATACGCGCCGATGCGAAAGCCACAGCAACTCCAGCCGCTGCACCAATCGCAACCGGCACTAATCCATCGCGAAGAACCAACCCATACAGACTTGCTCTCTGCGCTCCCAGAGCCAGCCGCAATCCCATCTCGCGATAGCGCTGCGAAACCGAATAGGTGAGCACCCCATAAATCCCCAGCCCTGCAAGAAAGAGCGCACTCACCGCAAAGAGCAGCAGGAGATCCATCTCAAACCGCCGGTTAGCCACCGAATCTGCAACGATGCCACCCAGCGCACGCACCGTCGGAACCGGCACACCGCGGTCGACACTCCAGATGCTTTGCCGAATCGCATCGGCCATCTCGGAGAGATCCTGATGGGTCCGCACCACCAACCCAGCTGTTGGCTCGCACCGGTACCAGTAGGGAACATAGATCAGCATCGGGTCAGGTTGCGCCAGCGAGATTGTGCGCGCATCCGCTACAACGCCCACGACAGTAAATGGCTTCTCGGTCGCGGGATCCCCACGACTGAACTGCTGCCCAAGGGGATCCTTTCCCGGCCACAATGTCCTGGCTGTCTTCTCCGATACCAGAGCCTTATTCTTTCCCCAGTCATCCTCGCTGAAGGTTTCGCCCCTGATAAGTCGCAGATGGATTGTCGTGAAGTATTCAGGACTAATCGAGCGAAAGCTCTCAAGCGGCAATTGCATAGCCGGATGATTATCTCCTGCAATCCGTGCTGTATCTCCCCAGCGGTCTCCCGCCAGTGGCACGACACTGGTGAACGCTGCATGTTCCACACCCGGCAGCCGAGCTATGCGACCGAGGACTTCCCTGTAAAACGCCGCGCGATGCTGGCTATCGTCATAGGACTCCGAGGGCAGTTCGACCGTGGCGGTAATCGTCCGCTCCGTGGTGAATCCACGGTCCACCGCCATCAGCTTTGCCAGGCTTGCGGTCAGCAGTCCGGTCAGCAACACCAGAGTGACGCTCACCGCCGCTTCAATTCCTACCAAAACGCGCCTTGCACGCCGGCTTCCAGATGATTCACTGCTCAAGCGCGAGTCGCTGTGCAGAACCTCCTGCGGAGCTGTGCGGGATACCATGAACGCTGGCGTCGCTCCTGCCGCCAGGGTCGCGAGCATAGCTAAGAGCAGCGCGCATCCCACTCCAGCCCAGTCCAGATGCACAGGGCCGCGAAAATCAAGCGCCGCAGGCAGATACCGCTGCATCGCAGGAACGATGCCTGCTGCCAGCAAAACACCCAATCCGCCTCCCAGCACAGCTAGAACAGTGGTTTCACGGATTGCCATGCGCACCAGTTCCGCACGGCTCGCACCCAGTGCCGCCGCCACTGCCATCTGCCGCTTCTGTCCGACGGCGCGAGAGAGCAGCAGATTCGTAACATTCACACAACCCACCAGCAGCAAGCCCACAACAGCCGCCAGCAAGATCAGCAGTGGTTTCCGGTTGTCCCCCACCAGCTTTTCCTGAAAGGGCGCGATCGCCGCCGAGAGCGTCGCCTTATCATCCGCGGCCAGCTGCGTGCTGATCGTGTGTTGGAGCGCATCCAGGTCCGCATTCGCTGCCGCGATCGACACTCCGGGTTTCAGCCGCGCCAGCCCGAAGTAATTCAGATCCCCCATCTCTTCGGCCAAGCGCTCCTTCGAAAATGCCAGCGGCAACAGAATGCCGATGGGGAGCGGCCGGTTGGAGCTCCCAATCGTGTTCATCGTGTGTATCGAAGGCATATGGAAGGACTGCGGCATCACCCCGATGACCTTGTAAGAAAACCCATCCAGCAGAATAGTCTTACCCAGAATGTTCGGATCGCCACCGAACTGCTTGCGCCACAGGTCATACGTCAGTACCGCAACATACCCCTGCCCCTCCTGCGCTTCATCCACAGTGAACCCCCGGCCCTGATCCGGTTGCACCTGCAGCACGGAAAAGATTCCAGGCGTGGCCATCAGCGCCTCGACCTGCAAAGGCCGGCCACCGCCGCCAAGGGGCACTGCGGCTTGCTGCATCACCGCCATCGAGTCGAAGCTGCGGTTGTGCTGCTGCCAGAAGGTGAAGTGATTCGCGCTTACTGGCAGAGTTGGATAGAGATTGCTCCACTCCGCTACCTTCTCTTCGAGCGTCACCAGCCGGTCCGGCTGCGAGAACGGCAGCGGACGCAGCATGACGTCATAGACCAGTGTGAAGATCGCCGTCGTCGCGCCGATGCCCAGCGCCAGCGTCAGCATCGCGACGATGCTGAATCCCGGCGACCTCCACAACTGCCGCAAGGCATAACGAGCATCCTGCAGCAGCCGTTCGAAGGCCGCCGAACCCCACGCCTCGTGGGTCTGTTCCCGGATGAGCGTTGTATTGCCAAACGCACGTCGAGCCGCGTAACGCGCCTCTTCCGCCGACATGCCGTTTTCCCGCAGCGCCTCCTCCTCCAGCTCTATGGCCAACTGCAGCTCCCGCTGCAGATCCGCATCCCGCTTCCGAAGCTGCCACCATCTCATCTCAGCTCTCCTCCGCAGCGGGCCACATCACGCGCGCCACGGCTTCCGCCATCTGCTTCCACTGCGACTCTTCGACCACCAGCTGCTTTTTGCCCTTGTCCGTCAATCGGTAGTACTTGAACTCGCGGTTACGATCGGGAGCAACCTCCCACTTAGCGCTGATCCACCCTCGTTCCTCCAGGCGATGCAGGGCAGGGTAGAGCGACCCGTGCTGCATCTGCAGAAAGTCATTCGTCGTCCGCTGAATGTGCTTCCCGATCTGGTGACCGTGTCCAGGTCCATGCAGAAGCGTCCGCAGAATAAGCATGTCCAGCGTGCCCTGCAAGAGGTTTGCGCGTGGTTGTGTCTGTTTCGCCATGGAAGACAATCTAGCTTCGATATTGTGGCAAGGGTAGACATTCGACTATCAATTGTCAAGAATTTAGCGCAATACCCGAGAAGCCATACCCAATGCGGTTTGTCTTTAAACTCCCCTCAGATGCCGTCGCGTTCCGTTGCGAATCGCCGCGCCCGTTGCGTCAAGGCTTTTCCTGCACTCCGCAGCAGAACGATGGCATGATCACGCCCTCAAAGCAGCCCGCTTACCCCTTGTCTGCTTACGACGTTTTTGCTGCACGAGAGCACTCTTCGCTACCCGCCGATGAGACGGCTCCGCAGCTATCGCAATATCGAGCGGCCCGAGAGACTTCGCAATCTCCCCCAGAACCCCTCGAAGCCAGAGGCACCCCGCATCGTGATGGCTGGCTGCAGGATGCAGCAGAAACTCGTCAAATGTTCCAACCTCCAAAGGCACAGCCGCAACTCCGACATCGATCGCCTCACCATAGATACGAATGAGGCGCTCCGGGATCACAGCGATGAGGTCCGACTGCGAAGCCACATGCAGAGCTTGCAAATAGTGCGGCACAGTCAACATGACGTTGCGGGCAAGGCCCTCCTCGCGCAACCAGGTATCCACGGGATCCTCGCCGGAATCACGGCCCACAACCGCGACATGTCTTGCCTTTAGAAACTCTTCCGGACTGGAGATCTTCTTCACGATTGGATTTCCCCGGCGTACAGCGCAGGCATCTCGATCGGTAAACAGACGCTGCTGGTAGAACCCTTTGAAGAAGTGCGGAGTGCATGCAATCGCCACGTCGATCGATCGAGCCAGCTCAAAGGGGTCTAAGACATTCCCCCTGCTGGGCTGTACCCGGATAGAGACGTTAGGAGCTTCTTCCTGCAATCGCCGCAGCAGGACTGGCAGCAGAAGATCGCTTGCATTGTCCGCCACAAAGATACGAAAGGTCCTCGTGCTCTGAGCAGGGTCGAAGTTGGCACTCACCAGCAGATCGCGTACACGAGCAAGCGCGTCCTTAACGGGATAGCGCAGAGATTCGCCACGAGTAGTGCGTTGCATATGCGTCCCGATCCTGACCAGCAATGGATCTCCCAGCAAGGCCCGCAGCCGCTTCAGGGCGTGGCTCATGGCAGGCTGCGAAATGGAGATTCGTTGCGCAGCGTGAGTCACGCTCGCTTCTTCGAGCAAGGCTTCCAGCGCCACAAGCAGGTTTAAATCCAGGGCAGATATATTCATGGTGTGAATGAGGAGTATAGAACACATTCATTAGAAGAATTCGTCTTCAGCCCTTATAGTCCATGGTGTGCGAACAAGAATGCTCTTCCGGCGGTCGCTGCTTTACGGCATTTCGCCACTACTGTTGGCTTTCTTGAACAGCACAGACCGAACGAGGGAGCACCAACATGTCGAATCAATCAGCTTTTCAATTGAGTATTCCCGCGACCATGCCGAAGTCCGTTGGCTATTCACAACTCGCGATAGTCGAGAGGGGGAAACTGGCGTTCATAGCAGGCCAGGTTGCCTTGGATACCTCCGGCAACATCGTGGGAGAGAATGACATCCGCGCACAACTTCAGCAAGTGTTTGAGAACCTGAAGGCCGCGCTCACAGCGGTGGGTGGAACGTTTCGTGACATCGTCAAATGGAACGTCTATTACACGGATAGCTCTCAGTTGTCCGTGTTCCGGGAGATACGGGATGAATACATCGACCTAAAGAATCCGCCGGTCAGCACAGCAGTTCAAGTCGCAGGACTGTTTCGTCCGGAATTCCTCATAGAAATCGAAGCCGTCGCCGTCCTTAGCGAGTAGTCATTCGACCGTCTGCCCGGCAGACTCTCCCCCTATATATCTAACCGGAAGTATCCAGCGAATTTTGTGCCCGTAAGAAACATAGGAAACTGGCACGTCTGAAGCCACCTTTACGGCATGCCAGGCCTTACGCACGTTCAGAACTTATACATCTTCAGGGCTTATGCAAAGTCCGCAGAGTGACACGATTCCCAGCCCCAACGGGGCGGTATATCCCAGCCTGGGGCGCAAGCCCCAGGTAAGAGTCCTAACGATGGATCAAGGGCTGAAAGCCCGGTATATCTCGGCTGCTCCGACAAGACATACAGGGCTAAAAGCCCTCAACTTCTTCTCCCGCACCTAACCTAGAGGCAAAGTGAACTTCACTTGCCAATACAAAACGTCGAAAAAATTCGCCCAAGAATATCGTCGGTCGTAGTCGCCCCGGTAAGCGAATCCAGCGCCCGCAGAGCAGTATGCAGATCCAGCAGAACAAGCTCATGAGGCAGCCCATTCGCATTCGCCGTTTGCGCGGCGGCGAGTGCCAGCAGTGTAGCCGCAACCGCCTCCTGCTGACGCAGATTGTTCAGCGCACCAGAGTCGGCGATAGCACCCTCCGCCTGCAGCGCGCGCAGAATTGCCGTACGCAAAGTATCAAGCCCCTCGCCTGTGAGTGCAGACGTAAGAATCGTAGCTCCCTCGCTGGAGAGTCCGTACGCATCCCTCAAGTCGATCTTATTGAGCACCAGCAGATGTGGCCGACCTTCGAGCGATACAGCCAGCGCGCGTTCCTCCTCCGTCATCGTCTGCGTAGCATCGTGGATGAGCAGCACCAGGTCGGCATCGGCGAGCGCTTCGTGCGAGCGCGTAATGCCAATCGCCTCCGCTTCATCGGCCGGAGCATCGCCTTGCAGACGCAGCCCCGCCGTATCGATGAGGCGCAGCGGAACACCGCCCAGCGCCAACGACTCCTCGACTGTATCGCGCGTCGTGCCAGGCAGCGGCGTCACAATCGCGCGGTCGCGTTCCAACAGACGATTAAAGAGCGACGACTTGCCCGCATTGGGCCGCCCCACCAACGCTAGCGAAGCACCAGAACGCATCATCTGCCCGCGACGAAAGCTCGCCGCCAGAACCTCCAGCGGCGTGATCACAGCAGCAATCGCTGCCTCAATCTGCGCAGGCGGCACCACGTCGACATCATCCAGCTCACCCGACGCAAAATCCATTCCCGCTTCGAGCAGCGCGATCAGGTAGAGCAACGACTCCTTCGCCGGAGCCACGCGGCGTCTCATCGCACCGCCCATCTGCTGCGCCGCAATGCGCGCCTGATCCAGCGTCTGCGCGGCGATTAGATCGTGTACCGCCTCAGCCTGCGTGAGATCCAGCCGCCCAGACAGAAAAGCTCGCTGCGTAAACTCGCCTGCAGTAGCAAGTCGCGCTCCCTGCGCCAGCGCCGCGCGCAAAATCGCCTCAAGAATAACGGGTGAGCCATGCGCGGCAATCTCCACGAGATCGTCGCCGGTATAGGAGTGCGGCGCAAGGAACGCGGTAACAATAGCATCGTCGAGCGTCTTGGCATCCGGGCTCTCCGGATCGAGCACCCGCGCCAAGCGGGCACGCGCATGCTCCAGCGGCTGCGCTACCTGAAGCAGCCGCCCTGCGATAGCCACCGCCTGCGGCCCCGCCAGCCGCACAATGCCAATCCCACCCCGCCCCGGCGGCGTCGAGACAGCGACGATCGTATCGGCATCAACCGAACTTTGGTGCAGCGTAGACATCGCTATTTAGACTACAGGCGATAAAGCAGGAAACAGAAAGCAGCAAACAAAACGTACCAAAACCCGCTCCAATAGCACCGCGCAGCCGCTTTTCCTGTTTCCTATTTCCTGTTTGCTGTTTCCTGCCTTCCTGTTCTTAGTAGAATCGCCCTGTGATCGCCCATCTACGAGGACTCCTTCTCAGCAAATCCCCCAACGCCGTCATCGTCGACTGCAACGGCGTCGGCTACGAGCTCGCCATCTCTGTCTCCACCTTCACCGAGCTCGGTGCAGAGGGCTCGGCGGTAAAGCTGCACGTCCACACCCATGTGCGCGAGGATGCGCTCGCGCTCTTCGGCTTTGCGGAGCTGACCGAGAAGCGCCTCTTCGAGAAACTGCTGACCATCTCCGGCATCGGCCCCAAGTTAGCGATCACCGTTCTAAGCGGCATCAGCGCCGAACGGCTGGTCGGCGCCATCCGCTCGGGCGATCACGCCACGCTGACGAAGATCCCCGGCATCGGCAAGAAGACCGCCGAACGCGTCGTGTTGGAGCTGAAAGACAAGCTCGACGACATGGTCGGCTCCGTACCCGAGACCGGCGCCAAACCCTCTCTGGGCGCCGTCGCCGACGATGTACTGAGCGCGCTGGTCAATCTCGGCTACCCCCGCCCCGTTGCGCAGAAGGCGGTAGAGAGCGCCGCCAAGGACACAGCCGTAGCCAGCGACTTCGAGCAGTTGTTCCGAGCCGCGATGTCGGCGGTGCGATAGAGAGGGTGAGCCACTATGTCAGTAATTGATGCGAACTCTGAGCATGACCGTGATTGGGACTGGTATGCGTCCGATGCAAGTGGTCACATCGCTCACTTCACATCGGCCGGACTTCGTGTACTCCCTGCATCCGTGAAACGAAGTGCTGAGACGACACTTGCCTTGATTGCATTCTTTGAATCGCTCCCGGATCGTTCCTTAGACGTGCTCCTAAGCGCCCGGGCAGAACAAGAACTGGCTCAAATTACAGAGAAGGCCAAAATTGAGTGGCGTCTTCGGGAATTCGTACGCACGGCTCGCAGAGGACTGTTTTCGTTTGATACTGAGATGCTTCACGGGAAGTCCGATTACTATCTCATTGCCGCACCGGAACAACCATTGACCGTTGACGAACTGCCCTATGAAATTCGGTCTATGCTTCTGCATATTGCTGGACCTGTGGCCTTCGCATCGATGACCACAATTGATGAAGCAACAACGCTGCAATGGTGAAGACGTATCGCCACATTTCGTTTTCGGACTACATCCAAAACTGTCATCCTTGAGCGGGGTAACGGGCGACGCTATCATCAGGCATAACCACAAATCTAAAGCCCCGAAGGGGCGCCCTATCATAGCCCACGGTGAGGACGCAGAGCGCGCCACAAACATTTGCATAGCGCTCTGCGTCAAGGGTGAAACCCTGGGTTACAGAACGGGAAGAAAGTAAGCCCTGAAAAGGCGACGCCATCACAGCCCAGGGTGAAACCCCATCGATGACAAACCGATGACACCCTTCAGACATTTCCCGGACACACTTCATTTCGCCGTTCGATAGCTTGAAATCACGATGAGCTATCTAACGCCTTTAAGAAACATCAGACTCTCGCATCGCAGCGCCATCGCGCTGCTTTCGCTGGGTGCGCTCTGCCTCGCGTCCTCTCTCGTCGCCCAGGACGTCCCTTTGATCTCCGGCGCCGCGAGTTTCGTAACGAACACCACCGGTGGCAACACAGGGTATCAACCCACATTGACTCCCGTGCTGGTAGCACCCGTCGGCCAGCATCTTCTGTTTGAGTCGCGTGCCTACATTCTCGACAGCATCGATCCGCAGACGCACACCGGGTACGATACGAAATTCCATGTCGGAGTGGCCTATGCGCAGGCGGACTATTTTCTTAACTCGCACGTAACGCTGGTCGGAGGCTACTCCCTTATTCCCTTCGGTACCTACAACGAGCGACTCTCTCCTATCTGGATCAGTCCCTTGCAGGATGCCCCGTTGATCTATGGCATCGGCAACCCGGGTAGCGGCTCAGGCACGGGCGGACAGATACGCGGCAACATCGTCTCGAACGAAAATTATTCGATTACTTATGCGACATATTTTTCCGCCGGCAGTACTGACTTCCAGATCAACTCATCCCGTTCTACGGGCGGGCAGGTAAATCTCTACCTGCCGAAGGCACGGCTTGAAATCGGGACATCCTATGGTCGTCTGCTCGAGACCGATAAGATGAACGCCATCGGAACCCACGTCTGGTGGGAGCCCGCAAAGATTCCGCTGAAGCTTCGCTCCGAGTATGCCCACGGCCCGCACTCCCAGGGCTACTGGGTGGAAACCGACTACCGCCTCTCCCAGTTCCACGGCGAGAACAGCGCTATCGGCAGGCTCGAGCCGATCTTCCGCATTCAGCAGACCTTCCGCAACAGTCCCGATAACAACGACGAACTGCCTGCGCACAATACGCAGCGCGTGGACTTCGGCCTGGACTATCACCTGCCGCATGAGGTGCGCATGAACACCAGTTACGCGCGGCAGTTTTCTTCTTCAGGCAATGTCAACATCTGGGAGACGGCTCTCATCTATCGTTTTCTCTTTCCCACCTGGAAAGGTAAAAAATAATGAACAACCTACTAAAAAATAGTGTGAAGAATATTCCAGCCGTCTCCCTGAGTATTTTATTGCTGGCTGCGGTCCCAATGTCTTCCCAGACAACTGATACCAACTCCGCCGCAACCAATGCCAACCAGAAGCCCGTAAAGGTCAAGGCTGTACACGCTACTCCGCCCCGTGATGGCCAGCAGGTCTTCGAGCAGAACTGTGAGCGCTGCCACAATGCGCCGCAGAGCTTCTCTCCGAGCATCTCTGGAACCGTAGTCAAGCACATGCGCGTGCGCGCCAACCTGAGCAAGGAAGACGAACAGGCTCTCCTCCGCTTCTTAAATCCGTAGTGTTGTTTTCTGTAGGCTGCATCGGAATCTCCCATGCTCAAACTGAAACATCTGCTCCATCCTTTACGGACCGTACGCGTCGCGAAGCAACTAGTCGCGGCGCGTCTGGACATGCGCCGATTCGCCGAGCGCGGTGAGCGCAGCTTCGCCCACGATCCTCGCTACAACCTCCAGAGCGTTACAGAAGGCTTTGCTTCCCGCCTCAATACGAGCACCGGCGACACCGCACTGCTCGACCGAATCTGCGCCGCTTACATCGCAACCGTCCAAAAGCAGCACACCGCACCCGATGTCTACCGAGCCACCCGATGGTGGGAAGAGATACAGCAGCGGAGTCTGCGCCCCGTGATGCATGCGTTGATGACCCGCGACATCACAGCTCTGCGCGCCATCTACAGCAACTTCTTTCGCGACCCCTGTTCCACCGGCCTCGTCAGTGTGCCCTACGGCATGACCAGGAACTACTTCGGCTCGACGATGAAAGATATTCATCGCCGCGTCTACTTATTCGACACCCTCTATCGCATCGACCATTGGCAGTCGCGAACCGAAGGCCGTTACCCCTTGCACGACCTCGCCACGCCTGATGTCGGCAACCCCTTCGGAGCCTTGGTCGATGGCACCCTCGTCAGTGTGCATTCCGACTTTCGGCACTACTGCGCCCACAGACTGGCCGACCTGCTCCAATCCGGAACATCGACTGTGGTTGAGATTGGTGGCGGCTTCGGAGGTACAGCCTACTATCTGCTTCGCGACCGGCCCGGAATCAAATACCTCGACTTCGATGTCCCCGAGAGCATCGCACTGACCTCCTACTATCTGATGAAGGCCCTCCCTCATCTCACCTTTCTCCTCTACGGCGAGAAGCCTCTGACCGAAGAGTCGATCTCCCAGGCAGACGTAATCCTAATGCCTCTGTTCGAGATGGAAAAGGTGCCGTCATCGAGCGTCGCAATTACCTTCAGCATTCACGCCATGTCCGATCTCTCCCCCGAAGCGCTGACCTGCTATCTCGACAACATCGAACGCACGACGAAAGACTTCTTCTACTCCGTCGGCGTAGATCGAGCGGAGCCATCCATGCCCTCACTGATAGGCCAAAACTATAGGTCTTTCAGGCTGAAGGAAAAGCTCCCCTCGGGCTGGCACGATCATAAATTCGTGAGCACCTCCGAGATAGAGCGACTTTATCGCATCAATCAATTAAACCAATCCATAAAAAATCATTTAGATCGATCCATAAAAGCTACTCGCACGAACCTCGGAGAACATTCGCATGTCGCTCATTAAAAAACTACGCAGGCTCGCCGCGAATTTTGTATTCGGCAGTATGAGGGTTCCTCTGCGATTCTTTCTCGGGCTGCAAAGCCCGCAGACCGAGGTCTCCGTGTGGCTCTATGGCATGGACACGCCCCAGGATGTGACCTTCCATCACTCCATGGCCTGCGCCGCTCCGTTCACTGTCTGTATCGCGTTCGACAAAGACCGCGTGCCCAGTGGAAAAGAACGTAGTCACCTATCGCTGAAGCTCTGTGAACACGATGGCAGAAAACGTGTATTGGGCGAACTCCGTCTGAAATATACTGCGGCCTCTTCAACGTCCGGCCCGGAACTTATGTTCTTCGAGGTCACGAGCGCGAAGAACTACTGTCTGCCGCGGATGCGTCTCTGGGCCCATCGTCTGCGCGCTGCTTATTCAGTATGGCGCGGCGGCGGTGACCAAAGCTTTAACTTTAAGATGACGCCCCTCGACCACCGCGCAATGGAAGTAATATTCATCTGCCCTCGGCCTATCATGCTGGTAAGTGTGCTCGAAGAGTCCGGGGGAAATATGTTCCCCATGAATGTAATGGGGCAGATCGATGATTCTTACTTCGCCTTCTCGCTAAAGGGCTCGAAATTTCCAGCGCACCTTGTAGAACGTGTCGGACGTGTTGCGCTGAGCAGCATACCGATGCCGCAGGCTGACGTGGCCTATCGCCTCGGCCCAAATCATGGCACAAAATCCATTCACTGGAATGATCTTCCTTTCGCAACGAAACCATCGACGGCATTCCGAGTTCCGGTCCCTATCTTCTCCCTACGCGTAAGGGAGATGGAAGTTGAGATCATCCGCAAGCTCGGGAGCCACACCTTCTTTGCGGCACGTATCGTCCACGACGAACTCTTCGCCGAAGGCCTGGAGTGGGCTGTAGCTCATGGACACTATGCGGCCTGGCGATACAAAAGGCACAACACGGAACTGGTGTCGTTGCTAATAGAGAATGCGCGTATCAAGGGCGACGGGCCATCGGATCGTTTACCGATTTAAAGAGCTTCACGAAAGCTACCGCACTGCGACTGCTTGAAAGCTGTTCTCGCTTTTCTGGTTGTCATTCCCGCAGGGAATCTGCTTTTGCTTTTGCTTTTGCTTTTGCACTTGCACTTGCACTTGCTTTTCTGGTTGTCATTCCGAGCGCAGCGAGCGAACCTGCTGTCTCCCGTTTTTCGCCAGTGCGACTACAAACGCCATGTGCCAACAGAGCAACCCCATGTCGATCCTCCCCAAAACCCGCAGAGCGCTCAAGCATCTCGTCTTCGGCGAAACCGCGCTTCCCGAGGAGTTCACCGTCGGAATCGTCGAGCCGCAAACGGAGATTGCCCTATGGCTGCATGGGATGGGTACGCCCATAGATGTCACATGCCGGTTCTCTACCGCGTGCTCCGACCCTTTTGTGCTCTGCCTCTCCTTCGCAGAAGGCAGAGCACCTGCGGGTAAAGACCGCGATCGCCTGTCCCTAAAGTTTTGCGAACGAAGCGGACAGAAGCGCGTGCTCGGTGAGATCGGACTTACATGGAAAGAAACGATCACGGCAGCCGGTTCGGAGTTCTTTTTATTCGTGCCGCGTAACGCAAGGAACTATTGCCTGCCGAAGCTGCAGCTCTACGCCCAGTATGCATTGCACGCCTATAAGCAGTGGAAGACGGTGAATACCTCTGGAGTTACGATGTCCTTTCTTCACCGCCGCGCAGCGATGGTGTCGTTCATCCTCCCGCACCCTGTCATGCTCGGCAGCATTCAGGATGAATTAGGCGGCAATATCTTCCCGATGAATATCATGGGAGACCTTGGCAACGGCCGCTTCGGCTTTGCCCTGAAAGACTCCAGACGAGCCGCACATCTTGTGGAGCGCACCGGACGCATCGCCCTGAGCAGTGTGCCGCTCTCGCACTCGTCCGTAGCTTTTAAATTCGCCGCGCACCACTTCAAGCAATCCGTTGATTGGAACGAACTACCCTTCGCGACCAAGCCTTCGTCCACGTTCCATATCCCTGTACCGGTCTTCGCCTTGCGCGTAAGAGAGCTTGAAGTAGAGAAGATCCACAAGATCGGCAGCCACACCTTCTTCGTGGCCCGCATCTTGTCCGACGAGCGCTTCTCCGAAGCCCCCGGTCTCAACGTAATTCATGGCTACTACCAGGCCTGGCGTCTAAGAGGCCGCCCTGCGGATCTAAAAGCCTCCCGGGCGGAGGATGGCTTCAATAAGCGTGGGCACTATGAATAACCGCAAACACTCCCGCTTTCAACTACCATCGAACCAGAGCCATGAAACCGCGCATCGCCATCCCCGTACCCACCAGCACCGACCTCTCCTACAACCAGCGCTCGTGGCCGGCCTATGCCGAAGCCGTCTCCCGCTCAGGCGGCGAGCCCGTACAGATCGATCTCACCCTCTCGCCCGCACAGATCAAAGAGCTCGCGGCCACCTGCCAGGGAGTCGTCCTTCCCGGCAGCCCCGCTGATCTCGATCCCGCGCGCTACACCGCCGAACCCGACCCGGCCACCTCGCCCGCCGACCCCGCACGCGAGACCATGGACGATCTGCTGCTCGAAGACGCTGCCGCCCACACCAAGCCGGTGCTCGGCATCTGCTTCGGCGTGCAGTCGCTGAACGTCTGGCGTGGCGGCTCGCTGGTGCAGGACCTCAGCCCGCTGCCGGTCAACCACTCCGCCGGCCGCTCAGTCGCCATCGCGCACACCGCGATGATCTCCGAATTCAGCGTGCTCGGCTCTCTGCTTGAACCCACAGAAGCGCCGCTGGTCGACGACTACCTGCGCCTGCCCATCAACACCAGCCACCATCAGTCGATCGCCATTCCCGGCGAAGGCCTGCGCATCGTAGCGCGCTGCCCGGACGATGGCGTCGTCGAAGCCGTCGAGAACGACCCCACTCTCACCCCGCAATTTCTCATCGGCGTGCAATGGCACCCGGAGCGTAGCTACGACATCAGCGCTGCCTCCCGCGCCCTCTTCCAACGACTCGTCGATGAAGCGGGGAAGACGAAAGCATCTTCCCTCTAGACCTAGTGCCTGTCATCAAACTGCTCTTGGAATCACGTCGAATCGCGCAAACAGATTGTTGAGACACAGACCGGAAGGGCTTGGCTTCAGCCAAGCCGTAAAAGACACGGCCAAAGGCCGATACCGCTCTGCCGAAGGCCCGAGTGGAGCCCGTAGGGCGTAACGACTGAATTGCTTTCTTTTGTCATTGCGACAACGTTATGGAACGATTGCCACGCTGCCCGGACGATTCCAACTACTTCAAGGCCTTGTCGTACAGATACAACGTAGCGCGCGTAATGTCGGACATGGTTCGAATGTCGGACATGTCCTGCCGGACATGCCCAATCGCGCTCTCAATGTCTGGCGGCTTCATCTCACGCGGGTCGCGTCCTTTTACAATGTAGGTAGCCAGGAGTTCATCGTCGCTGAAGGCCTTCGCCACCGCCTCTTCGAAGAACTGTTGTTCCTGGTACGCCGCGGAAAATCGCTGAGCTTCTCCGTAATTCATGTAACTCAAGACGCCGGTAGCAGCCGCGGTGTGCCAACCCGCGCTCTGCAATGGTTCTACATTAAAGTCCCAGTACCACACCCTGGGATCACCTTTCTTACCCTCGCGTAGGTCCTCCAGAAACTTCAGCACATTCGCAAGCGCATCGAGTTCCCGATTGTTCTCCTTCTGCATCGACACGAGCGTAACCCGGTTCTGGGTCAACTCCTCGCGCAACGTTGCCTCAGCCTCCTTGCGCTCGTTGCGATGGTGCAATGCCTCCACGCCCGCCTCCAGCCCGAGGGCGATCAGCAGCCCGACCGTGATGGTGAGCAGGTGGATAAAGAAATCGCGGACCCCAGAAATTCCATGATGAGGTGGATGAACATCAAGCATTCTTTGACTCTCCGTTTGCAACAGAGTAGCAGCCCGCGAACGGGTGCGTTCTTTATTCAGATAAGGGAGACACCGATAGCAATACAAGCAGGACTATGCAATTTGAGGACGTGTGCAAAACGCGCATAGTGGCACGATCCCCAGCCCCAAAGGGGCGATATATCCCAGCCTGGGGCGCAAGCCCCAGGTAGAGAACCTAACCATGACCAAGGGCTGAAAGCCCGATATATCTCGTCAGCGCTGGCGACATATACCAGGCTTTCAGCCTCGATTCGTTGCTGGCCTCCGTCCGTTTCTGGCGTGAGATCGCTGAAGACAAGTCGATATTTGAGAGCTTTCAAGACAACGGAACAAATATTCCGCAGCGTACGTAAGACAAGCTAAGCATCTAAACTCGGGAAATGAGGCCACCGTGCCTTTGCGTCAACTAGCCTTACTCTGTTGCATCCTCCTTGCACCGCTCAGGTTCGCTTTGGCTGAGAACTACGCTGCGGTAGATTTTTTAGAAAAGCCAGGACCGCATGCCGTCGGGGTAAAGGTCGTCGAGCAGTACGACCGCACACGCCAGTTCGGCTCTGCAGTAGATCAGACGATCCGGACTGAACCCGCCCGGCCATTGCAGACACTCATCTGGTACCCCGCACAGAAGAGCGCTCGACCAGCTATGACGATGGGAAACTACCTCGCGTTGATGGATACAGAGGTAAGCTTCGGCGAACCCCGGAGAACGCGAGATAGCGATCTATTAAAGTCATGGTTGCAAGCTTCCCTTGGACAATCCATGTCAGCTGTACGGGATGCGAGCCTTGAGGCCGGTCGATTCCCGGTAGTGATCTATGCTCCAAGCTTCAGTTCCACATCTTGGGAGAACGCCGACCTATGCGAATATCTCGCAAGCTACGGCTACGTCGTGATTGCAAGTCCAGGCATGGGCGAAAAGTCGCGTGAATCCACCCATGATCTGTCGGGAGTCAACGCTCAAGCCAGTGACGTCTCCTTTCTGATTGGGTATGCAGCTTCACTGCCGGATACCGACATGACGAAGATCGCTGCCATGGGCTTTAGCTGGGGAGGGCTGGCCGACTTGTTCGCAGCGTCGAGAGACCCTCGAATCAAAGCACTGGTATCCCTCGACGGCAGCGAGCGCTACTTTCCAGGTTTAGTGGAAGCCTCCAAAACCGTTCACCCAGACAAGATGACCATTCCGCTGATCTACTTCGAAGAGGGTGACCAATCGCTGGAGGATCAGGATCGACTCAATAGTCACTTTCACGCCGATGGACCGAACATACTCAACCAGTGGCTACATGGGGATCTGGTCACTGTTCGCATGTTGGGGCTCTTTCATCCTGAGTTCTGCTCCATCGCATATCGAAACGAAGAGCTCTGGGAAAAAGAGCTTCCGGATCTGCAAATCGCGGACTACGGTCGTGCAGACGGTTTGATCGGATATTCCTGGATCATGCGCTATACGCGAGCCTTCCTGGATTTTCAGCTTAAACAGGATGCGCAGGCTGGGGCCTTCCTAAAAGCTCCTCCTACCGCGAACGGTGTCCCCAACCACACGATGTCCGTGAAAGTTCGGCCGAGTGCTCCCGTCACGAATACTGCAGTTGGAAACCCAACGAACTAAAATCGAATCGTGTCATTAGCCAATCGCTCCGTCCGGCTTACACTCCAACTACATGAAGCCCCCATGCTTCACCACACCACCTTCGCGGAAACCTGCATCTGTCGTGGCAAGTTACTCTGCCCCGTTGGACCTCGTTCGATCAGGCCAAAGGTTGAGTCCTGCAAGTTGCTATCGGGCCCCGACCACAGCGGATGATTGAGCACATTGAAGGCTTCCAGACGCACCTGTAATTTAAGCCGGTCGACGATTGCAAAATTCTTCGAGAGATTGGCATCGAACTGATGCGTCCTGGGTTCACGGATTCCTGAATACACCGTATTCTGTTGCTCGCCGTAATTTGGCACCATTTGGAAGTTTGCTCCCTGCGAGCAGTTTCCGTCGTAGTCATAGGGCATGTGTTGCAGCGAATAGACGCCAGTACTCTTGTCTTCTGCGTACTGGTCCGCACACGCAGCCACCAGACGGATGAACCCGTCATCTTTCTGAATGTGCGGCTTTACGTAAGCACTACGCAGGTAGTTCGCACCCCCTGGGGCGCCGCCACCTGGGACCATCCACGGCCCGCCTGTCTGATAGATGTACAGGCTGCCAAGCTCCCACCCGCCGAGCACGCCATCCACAACGCGGTTCGTATGGGACAGAAACGTGCGGTTACGTCCAACCGGCAGCAGATACACGCCCGAGAGCGTGATGCGATGCGTGTAATCATTCGCATCGATCGTTCTGGTGGGAACGCGATACGTCTCATCTGCCCATCCGCCCGAATCCATCAGCTTCGACCAGGTCCATGTGCCATGCAGAGTAAGAGAGTTCGTCCACCGGTGTACCGCCGTCACCTGAAGAGAGTTGTACCAGGTACGCGCAGCGTTGAGCTGGTATTCGGTAATATCGCCGAACTCAGGAAATGGACGAGTGAAGATGACTGCTTGTTTCGTTGTGTCCGTGTAATAGTTGCTCCCCTGAAATCCGTTGACGCCCTGGAACGGGTTGGGAACATTATTGTTGTTGCATACCTCGTTTCGCCCGCCTACCTGCGGATTACACGGCGCAAATGCGGCCGCGCTTTCGTGGTTGATATTGTCACTGCTGTCGCCGTTGTAGAGGCGTGACCCGGCATACGCGATGTTCACGACATCGTTCTTCAGGAACTGTTGCTCAATGCCCACGGAGTAATACCAGAAGCTCGGAATCTTATAGTGCGGGTTGAGGAACCACGGCCCCTGGCCCAGCATCTCCAGCCCACCGAGCGAAGACCCCGTAGGCTGAACCACAGTGTCATAGGGATTATTAATCGGATTGGCAAGATTCGGATACGTGCTGCCCGGCCGGGTAGGATCGTTGGCCTGATAGTTCGTGACCGCGCTGAATCCGAAGGTCGACGGCGCGTTCTGCGGGGACCTCATCGATTCGCCAAAGCCGGCGCGCAGCACCCTTTTATCGTCCAGAGCAAACGCAAGACCTACACGCGGCTGAATATCGTCTTTCGTAAGCGGATACGTGCTTCGTGGAGCCCCATTGACTCCCAGGAAAGTGACGCTGCCAAGAATCTGGCTATAGCCCGGAACCGTAACCTGCGAGTTGATGGGATTGACCGCAGTCGTGTTGAAGGCGTAATTGCCGCGGTTATGCCGCTCCGTCTCCGAAGGAACAAAGTCCCAGCGCAACCCCAGATTCAGTGTCAACCTCCGAGTGATCTTCCAGTCGTCCTGAATATACGGGGCCCAGTAATGCGACGACCAGAAGGTATTCACATTGATCGTATTGGTGCCGGAGGTCGGATTTCCCAGCAGCAGCGAGGCAATGGAATTGCCGCTAGCCGGATCCCAGGAGCCGCAGCTGCCGCAGTTGGTCTGTGTCCAGGTGCGGTCCACCCAGAAGTTATTGCCGCCGGCGACGACATCGTTGATCGACTGCATGAAGCGCGCATCCAGGCCGGCATGGAGTACATGCTTGCCCTTGATCCACGTCACCGAAGGATACAAAGAAAGCGAGTGACTGATCGTCTGGCTGTTGCCGGTGTTACCGAGGCCGGAAAATTCGCTGATATTGAAATAAGGGAACTCATTCGCCGCCTGTTGTCCCATCTGGGCAACCTGCCCAGCGGACCATCCCAGAGTCGTCGGGTCGAAGGGAGGCCCTTCGTAGCTGTAATCGGCCCTCACTGAGAGACCAGCACGAAAGTCGAACAGCAGCTTGGGACTGAAGGTGTGTGTCTCTTCCGCAATGAAGGTTTGGCTGCGCTCTCCGTGGGGCAGTTGCCCCTCCTGTGCCGGACTGGTAAATCCGTCATAACTGCGATTCTCTATTCGCTCCCAATATCCATAATCCAGACTGAACCGGTCTTTTGCGGAAAAGTTATGGTCCAACTTCCCCAGCACATTGCGATAGCGATCGACATCGTTCGCCGCAGCGGTGTAGTTGTTGGCAAAGGGATTGGAGCCCGCAGCCGTGACCGTATTCGGAGCCGGATAGTTGGCCAGTATCTTCTGCGCCATCGCATTGATACGCGATGCAGGAATGATATTTGCCGCCGTAGTCGGGTTAATCGTATCCGTCGGACCAAAGGGAACTCGGACCCACGTTCCCCCCGTATTTTGCGAGATGTTCTCCGGATCCAGAAGACTAATCGGTGCGTATTGCGAGCCGTTCCAATACACCAGATTGGTGAAGTCGCCGTTCAGCCACTGCGGGCTGGGAACCGAAACGGATACCGTATTCGGCTCGACCTCGTGCCAGTTTTCATACTGCATCGTAAAAAAAGTCTTGTCCCGGCCGTTGTAGAGTTTGGGCAAAATGACCGGACCATCCAACTCCGCGCCATACTGGTCCCACTTCATCTTCGGAGTGGCGTATTGGGAGATGTCCGTGCCAGGAGTAGCTTGACCGATGTTGTAGTTGTTCTGCCAGCTATTGGCATCGAGCCAGGTCCTGCGGGCATACTCGTACACGTCTCCATGCAGCCGGTTCGTGCCCGACTTCAGGATCACGTCCTCTACGCCGCCGGCCATCAGCCCATACTGCGCATCGTAGGGCATGGTGATGATCTTGAACTCTCGTACCGAGTCCACGGGAGGAACATAAGCGATCTTCGCCGCGCCGGTATTGTTGATGCTGGATGTCGTGTTCGGAACGCCATCGATCATCAACTCCACATTTCCTGCGCCGCCACCGTCGATCGAGAGGTTCTGCTGCGTGTCGTCGAACGGCCGTTGGTATCCGATGTAACCAGTCCAGACCGCACCGGCCGCCAGGATAGAAAGCATCCCCGGATCGCGCCCATTCAACGGCAGCTCGGTCACACGGGTGTTCTCGGTGACCTCGCCCATATCCGCTTTTCCGAAGTCCACCAAAGCCTCGTCGGCGTTTACGGTCAAGGTCTCGGTACCGCCACCTGCGTGAAGAGTGAAGTCGATGACCGCGGTTTGAGCGACTTCCAGCGTGATGTCGATCTTATTTTCTCGCTTGAAGCCAGCAGCCTGGGCAGACACCGAATAATGCCCAGGGGCAAGATAGGGAACCGTATAAACACCCGATCCGGTGGCTGTTGTAGGGGTGTTCACACCAGTGTCCTGGTTGTGAACGATGATTTGCGCTTTAGCAATCACTGCTCCGGATGGATCGGTGACATGTCCGGTAAATGTAGCGTTCTGTGCATACAACGCCGTTGAGAACGCGCCGGCAACCAACATCAGAGTTAAGCTTCTCCACTTCATGGGTTCACTCCCTTTCCGTTTCGCGCGCAGTGAATATCCAGCGGAAACAGAGGGCAACGACTTCTTCTCTAGCCTCTGGTTCCGGTCACTGGCATTCGACCACCAACACCTGAGTAAACGCTTACTCAGGTAACCGTTTACATTTGGACGGCAAGGTATCTGATCCAATACAGGACAGTCAAGTTCAAAAGTTGAACTGTTTAAACTCGGGCCAAAAGGGAACACTAGGGTCTGTCATCAAACTGTTCTTGGAGTCAGGTCAAGGACCCCTCCCGGACCAGAGCAACCGCATCTTATTTCCCATTAAATTCGTGGCGGACAGCCAAAGAACCTTAACGCAGAGGGCGCAGAGGAAAAACGCAAAGGCCGCCACGACACCCTCTGCGACCTTTGCGAAACCTCCGCGTCCTCTGCGTTAAGGCTGTTGCTTGTTCTTGGTGTGCGCTGGTTGAACTGGCGTTTACCCTGCCTCCATGCCACCCTAACTCGTATCGGCAACGGTACGCTTCAGCCTGGAATTGTTTTGCGCGAGTGCGAGGCCTGGACCGTCGTAGAAAGGAACTCAAGAAACGCTCGTGTCTTCGGTGCAAGGTATTGGCGCGAGGGATAGTAGGCATACAGAGGAAAGCGTTCCTCCTCCCAATCCGGAAAGAGGGTCACCAGTCGTCCACTCAAGAGATGGGCGTCCACGCCGAGTTCGAGAACTTGAGCGATCCCATATCCTGCCAGGCACACAGCGTGCATTGTCGCGACGTCACTCAGCATGAGCTGGCTTTGCGTCTCAACCTTGATCTCCTTTCGACCTTTCCGGAATGCCCACTCGAAGGGACGTCCGGTCTCCGGGTCTCGAAAGTCGATCATCCGATGTCGTTCCGCGACCAGTTGCTGCGGGTCGGTAGGGTGGCCATGTCTCTTCAAGTAGCCGGGCGTGGCTACGGTAAGAACTCTCGTGTCCAGCAATCTTCGGGCAACAAGAGTGGAGGGGCGCGGCTCGCCGAAGCGAATCCCCAGATCGTATCCATCCGAGACCAGATCTCCGAGGCCCTCCCGCGTGATCAGCTCCACCTTAAGCTCCGGATAGGCCTTGAGAAACCCATTGAGCTGCGGTCCAAGAATGAGCTGCGAGAAGTAAGGGTCCATGTTGACGCGGAGTCTCCCCCGAACGGTCACTTTCCCTTCGGCCAGAGCGGAGGTCGCATCTTCGAGCGCCGACACAATCGGGCCGATGGTCTCGTAGAACCGCCTGCCTTCGTCCGTAAGGGAGACGGAGCGTGTCGTCCGCTCCAGCAGGCGGATTCCAACCTGCGCCTCAAGCCGAGCTACCGCACGGCTGATGCCCGGCTGGGAGACGTTCAAGGATCTCGCCGCCGCCGCGAAGCCGCCCGATCTCACCACGGCCGCAAGGGCGCTCACGCCATTCAGTAGACGGTCATCGAAACTCATGCACTTATGCTAAATGGTTATAAGTGAAATGCCGTGAATGTTAGTTCCGAATCAATCCCCCTGAGTCAGATACTTGGAAGCACGGAAAGGGAGAGGTAAGGAGCATGGTGATTCATAGAGCAGTTGCGGTGCTACTCGCTGCAGCAATATTCGGCATGAACGGTCATGCGCAGGTGCCGGAACATCAGGGACTAACGTTCAACGGCGACGGCGCATTGCGTAACAACCAGATTCATTGGCCCAGGGGCTTCGAGCCCGAGCAGGCGGACCTCTTTGCGCACAATGAGATCGACGTCCAAGCCGGATGCAAGATCGTTTTCTCCAATCTTGTCGATGCAGAGGCCTGGCCCTCCTGGTACTCGAACTCGAAGGACGTCAAGGTTCTGAACACTCCGGATCATCGGCTCCGGAAGAACGCACGAATCTCGTGGGAGACCTTCGGATTCCACATCGATAGCCGCGTGTGGGAGTTTGAGTCGAATAGCCGCCTCGGATGGTTCGGAGATGGTAAGGACGTCCATGCGTATCACACGTTCCTTCTTATCAAGGCCCCTGAGGGGTGTCACATCGTCACCGAAGAGGTTGTGAAGGGCCCTGGCGCCATTCAGTTCCGTGAGCAGCAACCGAACGCCATGCACGAGGGGCATCAGCTTTGGCTGACGACCTTGAAGGACCGGTCGGAGAAGCACTGACACTCGCAACAAATCACTTTAGACAACCACGATAGAAACCAGGAGGCATCAAAATGTACGCAGTCATGGGAATCACAGGGAAGGTAGGCGGCGCCGTTGCGCGCACGCTTCTTGCAAAGGGCGAAAAGGTTCGGGGAATCGTAAGGAATCCCGACAAAGCGGCAGAGTGGCAGAAGCAAGGGGTAGAGCTCTTCAAAGCAGACTTTGACGACGTGGATGCGCTCACAGCAGCGTTCACCGGCGTCGCCGGCGTGTTCGTCATGGTTCCTCCAAACTTCGCGCCGGCCCCGGGCTTCCCCGAGGCCAGGGCAACGTTGAAGGTCCTGCGCGAGGCACTCTCCAGAGCTCTGCCGTCGAAGGCGGTTTATCTCTCATCCATCGGAGCGGAACAGGCCAGTGGATTGGGTTTGATCACGAACTCACATCTCCTCGAAGAGACGTTGGGCGATCTTCCGTTCTCTCATGCCTTTCTGCGCGCCGCATGGTTCATGGAGAACTCAGCCGGCGACGTAGCCAGCGCGCTGAATGAAGGCAAGGTCCGGTTTCAGCTCCATCCTCTCGACCGCAAGTTTCCTCTGGTTGCGACCGCGGACATCGGCAAGGCGGGTGCAGAGACGCTTACCCAAAGCTGGACCGGAACCCGCCACATCGAAGTGGCTGGCCCAGAGGGCTACAGTCCCCTCGACATAGCAGAGGCTTTCGCCGAGGCTGTTGGACGCCCCGTCGAAGCGATCGCCGTTCCCAGAGGCGAGTGGGAGACGCTATGGGTCTCCCAGGGGATGCCGGAGGGGCGGACAGCGCCTCGGGCGGAGATGGTCGATGCCTTCAACTCCAGTTGGATTCACTTTGGCGTACCCGGAACAGAGCCTGTGAAGGGAACCACGACGCTTCGTGCAGTGATCACTCAGCTCGTGACTCGCAGCTAACTTTATAAGGACGTGAGTCAAAGGTCCTCGCGCCATGCTTCCCCGGAAAACGGCATTCGCGGAATTGTCCGCTTCACAGTAACTGACCTTACGCGGTCTGTTTGCCGGAATGCTTTACGAACGGATGTTGCACCACGAAAGGAATATTCGTGGCACAGGGGAGGGAAGATTCGTGGTCTTTTTTCGTAGCCCTTCCTGCGGGCCAACGGCCCGCGATATACCATCCCAGGCCAAGCCCTTTCGCCGCAACGTGCGCAGCACATTGCGGCGGAAGAGGCGTCGGCCTGGGTTCAGCGCCGATGCAAAGACAGCGGGCTGAAAGCACGCGACATCCTGCCCCCAACTGACCGTGCAGAAACAGCTGGCATTCCAGCTTCCGCACGGGATAATAAGGTGTGGACCTCTTCGCGCCTCGCTCTAAGAATGATTGGAAGTCCTGGCATTCCCTGTGGAAGGCCCTTCCGTGTCTGGTTCTCTTCTTGATTTTCGACTCACAGGCAGCGACAGAGAACGATACGGCGTGCAGGCAGCGAACAAGCTTCGGGACGATCAGCGACTGTGAGCGATCCGGGCGTAGTGGATATCACTGCAGTTATGTTTTCCCAGTTGACGGAGAGCAGTACAAAGGCGATAGCGCATCCGATTCCTATCGTCTGCTCGGAAATACCGTGGTGGTTTACTACGACCCTCAAAAACTGACCACGACCTCCCTTGAAGATTTCTCTGTAACCAGTCGCAAAGATCAGAAGCTTGCCTACCTCTTTCTCTTGATATCTGCCGCTCTAGTCGCCTTCGTCCTCTATTCAAAGGCAAAAGCTTACGAGGATTCCAAGCGGCGAGCGCTTTGAAACCGGGTTCTTGATAACTTCGAGTGGCAAGAATGCATGTAGCTCGTGTCGGTACATGCAATGCGCTTCCGTTTACCGAGCGCACTTCAATGCATCGAACGCCCCCCCTGCAACGTCCGCTTTTCGGCAACTTCACATTCCTCGCCACTGGATAATTGCTTATGATCTTTTTCCCTGTTCTGCTCAGCGTCATGATCTGGGCGTGGCTACTGATTGGGCATGGGGCTTTCTGGAGGTCCGGACCGGTTCTAGGAACGGCACACCCAACTCGTCGGCTCAAAGTGACGGTCGTGATCCCGGCCAGGGATGAGGCCGAGCACATCGTAGCGACGCTGAGATCTCTGCTCCTTCAGCAGTTCAACGGCGAGCTAAAGATCGTGCTGGTAGACGACAACAGCTCAGATGGAACAGGAGCCCTCGCGCGAGACTTGGCGGTAACGGACGGACGCCTCAGTGTCTTGGACGGAGAGGCATTGGAAACCGGCTGGACAGGCAAGATGTGGGCGGTCTCGCAAGGTTTGCGTCAAAGGGAGACGCTGGCAGCGGACTATGTGCTGCTCACAGATGCCGATATCATGCACGAACCAGGACACCTGGCTGCCCTTGTCTCCCGTGCAGAGCTAGATCAACTCAGTCTTGTGTCGGAGATGGTTCGTCTGCGGTGCGAGAGCCTTGCCGAGCGAGCCACGCTGCCGGCCTTTGTCTTCTTCTTTCAGTTGCTCTATCCCTTTCGCTGGGTTTGCGATCCGCGGAGAACGACAGCTGCGGCTGCGGGCGGTACGATGCTCGTTTCTCAGGAAGCCTTGCGAAAAATCGATGGGGTAAACAGAATCAGTACGGCACTGATCGACGATGTTGCTCTCGCACGAGAGATCAAGCGTGAAGGCTATAGAATCTGGCTCGGACACGGAGACCACGTGGTCAGTGAACGGAGATATGTCGGGTTCAGCGACGTATGGGAGATGATTGCGCGAACAGCCTACGTGCAGCTTGGCTACTCTCCGTGGATCTTAATAGGAACATGCGTCGGCATGCTGCTGCTGTATGTTGAGCCCGTGCTGGCCAGCATCTTCGCAACTGGCGCGCTGCGTTGGGGTGGGGTATTTTGCTGGACCGCCATGGCCTTAGCCTTCCAACCTACGCTTTGGCGTTACCGGCGTTCTCCCGCATGGGGATTACTACTTCCGCTGATTGGGTTGTTCTATCTGATGGCGACAATCGGTTCCGCCGTGCGGTTCTATCAGGGAAGCGGCGGGCAGTGGAAAAATCGGAACTATCCGGCGCCGGGAGCGAAATAAAATCTTCGACCGCGTGTAGAAATCTGCTTCGGCCGTTCGTCGTCATAGTGAAGGCCGGAGATTATCCAGCCTGCAGAAACGTCAACACCGAAACAAGGAGACTCACATGAGAAAGCTCAAAATCATCGAACACATCACGCTGGACGGCGTGATCCAGCACACCGCCGATGACGACAACTTCCCCTACGTCGACTGGAACGCGCCCTATCGGACCCCCGCTGGCCGGGATGCCCTCTTCGCCGCGTGTGGCGGGAGCTTCGATGTGCTGCTTGGTCGTCGCGCCTACGATATCTTGTCCGGCTTCTGGCCAAAGGCGCCGAGCAGTCCGATGGCGGACGCTCTCAATGCGGGAACTAAATATGTCGCTACCCACCGTCCGGAAAGCCTTGCATGGGGCCCATTCGAGGGCGTTGGACCGGACCTCGTCGAGGGCGTTCGCCGCATCAAGTCGCAGGACGGCCCAGACCTTATCCTCTGGGGAAGCTCCACGCTGACATCGCCGCTGCTCGAACATGGGCTTGCCGATGAGGTCCTGCTGTTCGTCTATCCGGTGCTGTTGGGAACAGGGAAGCGCTTCTTTGCGGAGGGAACCCCGGCACGCTCCTTCGAGCTCGTCAGCTCGAAAGCTTTGCCCTCAGGCATCGTTATCAATGCCTACAAGGTCGCCGGACCTTTGAAGACCGCATAATTCGGTTCGGGGTCTGACACCAGCCACCCACACGTACCCTCCATCCTCTGGGTGCCCCATTCATGACGGCCTCATCGTCATGAGTGGGGTAGCGACAATGTTCTGGCCCTTGCTGCTGTTCTGGCCTTTGTTTTTCTAGTTTGTCATTCCGAGGCGCAGCCGAGCGAACCTGCTTTCTCCCGTTTTTCGTTCGCGTTGCCCAGAAGATCGTGTGTAAGAGAGCCAATAAAGTAAAGCTTCCCCACGGAACCACTTCAGGCATATACTCCCGCACGACCACACAGGAGCTAAAGACTCGTATGCTGAAGTTACTTTTGGCCCTTTCGTCGTTCTGCCTTTTCTCGTTCACGGCACAGGAACCTGCCGCTCCTGCCGCCCCGTCGATCATCCCCCCTGAAGCGGCTCATATGGTTAATCCGGTAAGGCCCACAGCCGAATCGCAGGCACACGCGAAAAAGATGTACGGCTATGACTGCGCTATGTGCCATGGAGCGAATGGCAACGGCAAAGGCGAACTGGTTGCCGATATGAAGTTGACCCTTAAGGACTACACCGATTCAGCGTCCCTGAAAGACCTGTCCGACGGAGAACTCTTTTACATCATCAAGAACGGCAAAGGACAGATGCCCGGCGAAGGTGACCGGGAAAAAACCGAAGACCTATGGAACATGGTGATCTTAGTGCGCTCCTTTGCCAGGAAGTAACGCGCTAGCGGGGCAGCAAGGAGATCGGATGACTAGCCACAAAGTAAGTGACATTAGCCTTTAGCCCGGTTCTTGTGTGGCTTTGTTCCGCGGCCTAAAGGCCAATGTCACTTACTTTCCACTGAAACAGCAGTTGTATTTAGAAACTACCCCATAGCTGTCATTTCGACCGACCAACGGGAGCGGAGAAACCTCAGCATTTCGCGGACGCCTGCATGACCAAAGAAGCCAAATGCGACAACCCGGCCTACACCACATCCTTCACTGTAGAAAGTAAGTGCCCGCGACCTAAAGGCCGCTGCTACTCCGGCCCACGACGCTGAAGCGTCACAGTTGGCGCTTCGCGCCGTGCGAGCGACACTGGTTCTTCAATGCCTCGCCGTCCCACTCATGCGCAAAGAACGCGCATGAACGGAGTCGTTCAACATCACAGGAAACAGTGTGCCTTGGCTACGGCCTTTACCTTGGATGTAAGGCATAGATGATGTCCTCGCATTGCGAAGACGTCATCTCATTTATCAAGCCGAGGAAGACTTAGTCTTCATCAGTCACGGCTAGTATCCATAGCTTGCATTCACGTCTATCGAAAAGTACAGAAGTCCAGTCCCAAGCGATGCCAGCAAACCAATGAGTCCAGGCCGCATAACTACTGAACAGGCTGACTTCTTCATATCGTCTGTCGAACACTGCATCACAGTAGTCGCCTGCAAGCTGCATAGCGGCGCGTCCGCTGATCTTCAGGTTTGGCCCATAGGCTCTGCCCCCAAACAAGCGTTGCGCTAGTTGACCGTCCAACAAAAATGGATTGTCGAAACTGAAACCATTAGAAGCCGTAATGCTGCATGCATCCTGGCTCTCTGCAATTTGGATATTTTCAGTGCTCTCGGCGATCTTAACCTCTGGCAACAACGCTCTGATTTCGTTCCGATGAAGCAATAGAGGTAGGATTTCGTTTTCCAGTAAGCGGTTGCGCGAAGCATACCAATCGAAGATGTCGTCGGCTTCTACTCGGACAACGGCCAAAAACGCGCCTCCATTCGAATGAGTAACCCGCAGGCGTTCTAAGACTTGGTCGACTCTCTCGTCAGTCTGAGGGACCGGCTCCAATCCAATGTGCGCACACATCCTCTGTGCATCCTTTGGGGACGGCTTTGTTTGGCTCCAGTTCGGCTCGAGAAGGCTCATCGTCCAAATTCTACTTCGAAGCGAAGCGTTATCTGGAGTTTCGTAACAGGCTCGTTCCTCCTAGGCTGGACAGAGGTCTGTTGAGATCACTTTCCGTATGCCGACTTCCCGATATTAATGCCGGCAGTTTTCGAAAATGACATCTTGTGGGAACCTTGGTTTGGTCAAAGCTTGCCTTATCGGATTCCATCCTTCTTTATACTCGGCCTATGGATATGCCTTTCGACCCTCAGCAATTTCCGGCTTTACAAAAGGATGACGTTGATCTGCAGAAAGAGATCGAGGCCATCCTGACGGAGAGAGCAAAAGGCGACCCGTATGGAATGAATGGAGACTTTGCAGCGACCATATCAGCTTTGCCTGTTGGTCTTCGTGCTATGGCTGCGACACATTGGCTTGATATAAGCCTCACGCTGGACAGTATTACCTGGCACTTCGGGAACTTTGGCGAGCCTCACCTGGTAGCTTTAACAGAAGATGGCCTTCGTGAACTCGGATTGGACGAGCTCGCGCTTTGCTTCAAGGAAGCATCGGAACTGATGCTTCCAATTCTCGTAGAACGCACTGAAGCCGACGATAACTTACCAGACTTCCTTGAGCGAAAAGGCGTGAGCGAGCTGGTGGATAGCTTGGACAGGCGCGCGTGGGATCTGGATAATCCAGGCTCTGGAAAATCCCTGATCTATGATGCGTGGATTAGGTATGCTCGCCAGCATCCAGAGCGTGTTTTTGGAAGCTAACGAGGCCCAAGCTCTTTATCATTCCTCTGAAGTCGTTTTCGCAGAGATGGCGCGGCATTCGTCGGAATTAACGCGCATCTCCGAAGCTGGCCAATCACTTCCGGGATGCCGACTTATACGGATTAATCCTGTTCTGCACCAAGACGATCGCTTCAGTGAGTACAAGCCGCTAGCTTTCCCCCGAAGCTGAACCGCTAACAACTGAACGAAGCTATGTACCAGTGTTGCGTGAACGACAAATGACCGGGAAACGGTTGGGCGTAATAACCGCAAGTAAGTTCTGTAGCATCCGCACGTAGCTTCCAGCCAACAGATCGTAGAGGCTCGTCGCGAGTCACTTCATCGCTCTCGTCATATACATAGCCTCGCGATGCCCATGACATCCCGCCACGGTTGAAAACCAAGAGCCGAGGCTCTCCATCGGGCGGAGTTGCGCGAATCTTTTCGAGGTAGGACGAACGTTCCGCTATGAAGTAGCCGATATCCCCGCCATCGTTGCAGAGATGGAGAAACTGCCAGTGCCATACGCCCGCGGCAAGTATGGCCAAAGGGAGAACAACGCTGATTACTGCACGCGACCATTCACGATGTTGCATGTGCTGAATGACGAGAATTAGAGCCCGAATCCCTAGGACACCCCATATACAAAGCAAGGCAGGGATGCCGATCATCACGAAAACAAAATTTAGACCAATGGATGTGGTGTTGAGAGCGACGAAAAGCAAAGGCATACCGATTGCAACCCACAGTGGCCAGAATGTCTTAATTGACAGTTCCTTGGCTGCGCTCATGATCCGCTCCGAAGTGCTGATACTTTATATCGCACTCACGGACCTGCCAGCACCACGACAATTCCGGTTGGCGTGGGCAGTGAGCAAGCCGTCCCCTGGTATCGACAAACGCACTTCTAGGCACCGACTATCTACTAACGAGAAGACGACTTATGAGGGATGTATCCGCGACTATTCGAGAGAGTCGCGGCATGTCTCGCGCGGATTTCGTCTAGCAACCCAGACAAACCCATCGAAGCGATGAGATCGATCCGCACGCCTTCACATCTTCCGCTTGCTCGGATGAAGCTTAGCCTGCAATATCTGGATGATTTCCTCCGCATTTAAGTCTCGACCAATGAGATTTTTTCGGAGTGGTTCAAATACCAACAACATCCGATTGTGCATATCGAGTGAAGGCATATGCGAATTAAGTTCTCGGCCTTTGAAGTCGGTAAATCGGCCGAGTTGGTTGATGAGAACCCTTGCGACACCGTTGTATTCGGCCTCGCCGTTGCCATCGAAACCGGTGAAGTTAACATACTCTCCGAACGGTTCTGCCTCAGCGACGACTCGTTCTTTGTCCTTTTTGGATAGAGCATTGAAACCGCGCTCTAGAAATGACCACATGTCTAGAATGTCCACAACCTCGGACACAACAGAATCTGAGTCTTCATGTCCGTGGAACAGACCTGAATACCCCCACCCCAAGGCCCAATAGTGGCCGCCATAGATGACTTCCTCCAAGAAAGCGGGATCGACATCGCCTTTCAGCTTTAGCTGTTTGAACATTTCGCCCAGCATGATGATGAGAAGCTTCTCGCCATCGCTGAGGGTGATTCGCCTGTCCGCACCTTTCGCGGCAAGACCAGCTTCGACCAGTCTTCGCACTGCCTCCGAACGCGAGGGCACGTCATCTTGGTTCGATCGCCATGAATCAAGCTTGTCGAGTATCGCCGGATCAAGCCGCATTTCGAAACGTTCAGTCCGTACTTGTGCTGCACTCATATTCCACCCCTCCCAAGATCACCGTACATAATCGTATTGTACGTAAAGTGTACGTATTGTACAAATGGATCCGGCAAATGGGTTCTCCTGGGCACCCAGTGGCGCAACGCCAACCCTCAAGGAATGGTCATCGCTCGCGACCTCGCTAAAATCGAGATTCCCGTCATCGACGCCGCCTGGGTCTTTGCCAACCAGACTCCCAAGCCGTCACGCACACCGGAACAGAATGATCGCCTGGCCCTCTCGACCGAGTTCATCCAGGAGCTGTTCGACGCCGACGAATACGTCCTCGGCGTCCCCATGTACAACTGGGGTCCCTCCTCCAGCTTCAAGCTATGGCTCGACCAGACGCTCCGGTTTGGAGAGACGATCCTCAATACCTCCTCCGGCCCAAAGGGCACCCTCGACCAGAAACGCGCCACCTTCATCATCACCGCCGGCGCCAGCTACACCCCAGGTTCACCAGGCGCCACCCTTAACTATCTAGAGCCCTGGCTGCGAACCTACTTCAGCTATCTCGGCATCCAGTCCATGCAGTTCCTCCTGGCCGACGGCGCAATCAACGTCCTGCAAGGCAGGATCGACCGACAAGCCTTCCTGGCCCCCCACCTCGAAACCATCCAATCCCTCTTCGCACCAGCCCTGTCGGCGTAACCGAATGAAGGTTTCTAAGAGCCACCGATGCCATGGTTTCTCCACAAACTCCGGGTGCCTATCCACAAAAACCGGGTGCCCCATCCTCGACGCGCGTTCTTTACGCGGCAGGGTGGGGCATAGACGCTAAGCGGGCCACAAACATTGGCATCGCGCTCTGCGTCAGGGGTATAGACGCTAAGCGAACACCGCAAATCTTCGAAGCGCGCTCTGCGTCGGGGGTATAGACGCTAAGCGAACACCGCAAATCTTCGAAGCGCGCTCTGCGTCGGGGGTATAGACGCTAAGCGAACACCGCAAATCTTCGAAGCGCGCTCTGCGTCGGGGGTATCGGGCGAAGCCCGACCGCTCCCGCCCATTCGTGCCCGACCTATAACGCTCGTACCATCACCCCAGATACCCTGCACCGCTCTTCGCAAGAACACCCCCAGGCGCTCCCGTGGTCTACACTCAAAAGCGCATGCCCACCCTGAGCGAAACCCAAATCGCCGAACTCCTCGGCCCCTATATCGAAGCAACGGCCCCTGAATCCCCGATCTATGGGAAGCTAAGCCAATATCTGGACCTCCTCCTCCGCTGGAACGCCCGCACCAATCTCACCGCCATCCGGGAACCGGAAGAGATCGTTCGCCGCCACTTCGGGGAGAGCCTCTTCGCGGCAAAGCACCTGGCGAGCCGACTGTCCCCAGAAGCCACGCTCCTGGACTTCGGCTCCGGAGCTGGGTTTCCAGGACTACCGATTCAGCTGTGGCTCCCGAACCTGCGTATCACGCTGGCCGAATCCCAGGGGAAAAAGGCCTCCTTCCTCCGCGAAGCGGTACGGACACTAGGCCTGAAGACCGAGGTATGGTCCGCCCGAGTGGAGTCAATGCCCGCCGAGCGCCAGTTCGAAGCCGTAACCCTCCGAGCCGTAGACCGCATGCAGGAAGCCCTGGCCGCCGCTCGCCCCAGAGTATCGCCGGGAGGCTGGCTCGTAACCCTCTCCGCAACCCCCTCCTTAATAGAAGATGTGGAGCAGATCCCCGTACCCGGCTCCGGAGAAGGCTGGCTGACCATAGAGCGTGTCTAGCGAATGTTCCACGTGGAACATTTGTGAGGCTGCCTTTGGGACAGCGCTTCGTTCGCCTATGAGGATTTGTGGGAGAAACGTGGCGAAGAGGGTGTTGGGGAATGAAGTAAACCCGAGAATGTTCCACGTGGAACATTCCTTCGTCCGCCACCCAACCGGGTGCCCATCCACAAACCCGGGTGCCCCATCCTCGACGCGCGTTCTTTACGCGGCAGGGTGGGGTATCGGGCGAAGCCCGACCGCTCCCGCCCATGTTCGCCTTACCCATAACGTTCGTACCCTCACCCCAGCTACCCCGACATGTAACACCGTGGAATGGAAAGATGGGCAGGAGCGGTCACGCTTTCGCGTGATGCCCACCTTAGCGACGATAAAGCCGTCGCGAAGATGGGGCACCCGGATTTATCGGCCACACCCCACCCCAGAATGTTCCACGTGGAACATTCTCATCGTCCCCTCCCACTGTCGAGACCCCACAGAAACACCCCCAACCCCAAGAACGCAGCACAGCGCTGAATTCCTCCACAACTCCGCTGGCCATCCACCAATGTTCCACGTGGAACATTCCCCTCCACATCTGCTAGGCTGAATCTCGCTACCTCATGTCCACTGAACCCGAAACCCCCAAAGAATCGCCCGAGTCGAGCACGAAAGTCATCGCCATCGTCAACCAGAAGGGTGGCGTCGGCAAGACTACGACTGCCATCAATCTGGCCGCCTCGCTGGCGCTCGAAGGCATACGCACTCTCCTGATCGATTGCGACCCCCAGGCCAACACCACCGGCGGCCTCGGACTCTCCCGCGATGAAGAGCGTGTGTCGATCTACGATGTCCTCGTCGGCGATACCGAGGCGAAAGACGCCATCCTTCCCACGGAGCTCGACAACTTGAGCCTCATTCCGGGCAGCAAGAACATGATCGGCGCGAATCTCGAACTCGTCACCGCCGATCGCCGCGAGTTCCGGCTGCGCGACGCGCTGGAGCCAATCCGCAACGACTACACCTTTATCCTGCTCGATTGCCCCCCAGCGCTCGATCTCCTGACCCTGAACGCCCTGGTCGCCGCTGACGGGCTGCTCGTCCCCATGCAGGCCGAGTACTTTGCGCTGGAAGGAATCTCCGAGCTGATGTCCACGCTCGACCGCGTCGCCGACGCCTTCAACTCCGGGCTGGCCCTCGAAGGCGTGCTCCTCACCATGTTCGACGACCGCACCAACCTCTCGCAGCAGGTCCGCACCAACCTCAAAGAGTTCTTCACCGATAAGCTCTACACCACGTTCATCCCGCGCAACATCCGTCTGGCCGAAGCACCCAGCCACGGCAAACCAGCGGTGATCTACGATCCGGCCTGCCGCGGCTCGGAGGCCTATCGGGAACTCGGCCTGGAGCTGCTCAAGCGCAACGGCATCAAGGTCGTCAAGAAAAAACAGAAGCCAACCCCGAACTTCAGCACGCTCGAAAGCATCGGCGAGTCCAAACGCTATTGGCCGTTTCGAAAATCGTAGGACCCAGCGGCTAAAACCGCTGCGCAGCATGCCTGTCCTAAGCGCCGTCTTCGACGGCGCTTAGGACAGGCCGGACTTTAATCTCAAGCAGGAATCAACTATGTCAACATCCCATCAGAACGACCCCAAGCGTCGGGCCCTCGGTAAAGGCCTGGAGTCTCTGCTGCCCTCGCGGCCCTCGGCCCCTGCTCCTTCCGCCCCCGCGAAAGCCAGCCCGGCAGTGGCGCACGGCACACCGCTCGAGATCGACGTTGACCTGATCGACCGCAACGAATTCCAGACGCGCACCCACTTCGACGAGGCCAAGCTCGAAGAACTCGCAAGCTCTATCGCCGCCACCGGCGTAGTGCAGCCGATCGTCGTACGGCCCGGCAACAATGGACGCTACCGGCTCATCATGGGCGAGCGGCGGCTGTTAGCCAGCAAGAAGGCGGGCAAGAGCACGATCCCGGCCATCGTACGCGATGTGTCCAACGTGCAGGCGATGGAGATGACCATCGTCGAGAACCTGCAGCGCGCCGACCTGAACCCGATGGAGCAGGCTCGCGCCTACGAACGTCTCAGCCGCGACTTCCATATGACCCAGGAGCAGATGGCGACTCGCACCGGCAAAGACCGTGCATCCATATCTAACTTCCTTCGTTTGTTGAGGTTACCTGAATCCGTCCAGAAGAGTGTGGAAGCCGGCGAGCTTAGTTTTGGCCATGCGCGGGTACTGCTGGCACTGGATTCGCCGGAAGCCATCGCGGCAGCCGCACAAAAGGTACTGGCACTCCATCTCTCCGTGCGCATGACGGAGAACTACGTGCAGGGAATTATGAACCCGGAGTCGAAGGCCAAGTCCGACAAACCGGTAGTAGCGGTCGATCCGAATGTTCGCGAAGCTCAGGAGCAGCTACGCCGTTCGCTCGGGCTGAAGGTCAGCATCGAGGATAAGAAGGGCCGCGGCCGAGTCATCATCGAGTACAGCGGGATCGAGGACTTCGATGCGATCTTGACAGCCCTCGGAGACAGAACCTACAAAGCTTGAAGGCAACGGCAACAGCTCCCTTTCAACGGAGCATTCACATTGCGTTCATTGTGGCTTAAGCGTTCTGTAATGGTGGCAACGGTATCGTTCCATCATGCTCAAGAAATTTCTGCCTTCTGCGTGTCGTGTAGTCCTGCTTTGTTTGTTTGCCTTTATCTGTACTCAGAGCCACGCTCAATACGAGAATGGAAGCCTGGTAGGAACGATCACCGATGCTACAGGAGCTCCGATTCCGGGCGCTTCTGTCACGATTACAAATACGGCTACCGCGATCGCCACGCAGACCAAGACCAATGGTGCGGGCGACTATGAGGCTCCCTCGCTGCGCGTCGGCGTCTACACCATTACAGCTTCGTCTTCAGGATTTTCCGATGCAGTCGCGCAGAATATTACGGTATCGGTCGGCGGCCGCCAGCACATCGACCTCTCGCTGAAGGTAGGCTCTGCACAGACCACGGTAGAAGTCAGCGACGTAGCCCTACAGATCGAGACCGAGACCAGCGAACGCGGACAGACGATCACCAACTACCAGAGCGCGGCGTTTCCGCTCGTGAGCCGCAACTACTCCGACCTTCTCGGCCTCATACCCGGATCGCGTCAGGCACCGACCGCCGCAACGACCAGCTCTATCAACAGCCTGGTGCGCGCGGGTGCGTACAACATCAACGGCCAGCGCAGCATGTTCAACAACTTCCTGCTGGACGGCATGGACAACAATGCTTATGGCGAGAGCAACCAGGGCTTCGATAACCAGATCATCGCAGTGCCACCAGACTCGGTAGCACAGTTCCAGGTAGTGACCAATAACGAGAGCGCGGAGTTTGGCCGCTCATCCGGCGCGACGATCAACGTGGCTTCGCAGAGCGGTACCAACAAATATCACGCGACGCTGTATGAGTTCATCCGCAACACGGATTTGAATGCAGCCGGCTTCTTCAAACCGACCACCGTCGGCAGCGCCGGCAACATCACCCCTTTCAAAAAGCCGACCTTCAACCGCAACCAGTTCGGCATGAATTTTGGCGGCCCTATTCTTAAGGACCGCCTCTTTTTCTTCCTCGACTACGAAGGCTTCCGCCAGACACTCAAGCCACTCAGTGTGTTGACGCTGCCAACCCAGGATGAGCTGAACGGAGTGCTCGCGGTCGACGTACAAAACCCCATCACCGGTCAGGTCTATCCACACGGCACAGCGATTCCGACCTCGGCCATCAATCCACTCACGCAGCAGATCCTCGGCTACTATAACCAGATCAGTTCGAGCCTGCCCACTGTTGGGGTGGCCGGGACCGGTATCGCCTCTAACGACTATGCGGTTCAGGTGCCCTTTACCGACAACTCGGACAAGGGCGACCTGCGGTTGGACTATCAGCAGAATCCGAGCAGCTCGTGGTTCCTCCGCGTGAGCGACCGCAAGGAGACAGGCGTCAACTACCCGGCCATTCCGCTGCCGCTCGACGGTCAGACCAACGGCACCATCCGGGTTCTGGATCAGCAGGTGGCTTTGGGATACACGCATCTCTTCGGATCGAACAAAGTGCTCGATGCGCGCGTAGGTCTCTCACGTACCAAGGCTGGCAAGTTCTCGCTGTCGATCGGCGACAACGCCTTCTCGATCCCCGGCTTGCCCTCGAACCCGGTCGTAGCCGGCGGCTTGCCCTCCATCTCCATCGGCGGAGGCTTTACGGCCTTCGGCCGCCAGAGCACGAACCCACAGTGGCAGGACCCTGCGCTGCTGGATCCCAAGGTCAACTACACCTGGGTGAAGGGCAACCACTCGCTGAAGTTCGGCTTTGAATACGAGCACATCTGGATGGCAGTGAACGACAACAATCCGCTGTACGGGTCGTTCGGCTTCGGCACCGGATACAGTCTCTGCCCGAGCACCACGACGGACGGAACCAAAACGGCAACCCTGGCAAACTGCAACAGCATTACGTCAACCGTCGCAGACAACTACTGGGCCGACTTCCTCTTTGGCAATAGCAATACCTACTCGCTGGCCAACTACTACGTAACGCATCTGCGCCAGACGATGCTCAGCACTTACGCGCAGGACGACTGGAAGGCGTCTTCCAAGCTGACGCTGAACATCGGTCTGCGCTGGGAGTACGGTTCGCCCTACTACGAACAGCACAACGGCATCTCCAACTTCGACCCCGTCTCGCAGACGGTGTTGACGATCACACCAGGCGCAGTTGCGGGTGGCGGCATCACACCGTACTCCGGAGGCGGAGTCTACGGCAGCACGTTGATGAACCCTGACCTGACCGACTTTGCTCCACGCGTAGGCTTTGCCTATGCGGTCGACCCGAAGACGGCGATTCGCGGCGGCTTCGGCATGAGCTATGTACACTACACGCGCGCCGGTTCGGGCGACATCCTGGGAATCAACGCGCCCCAAGCTCAGTTTGCAGCCGTCACACAGAGTGCGCCAACTACGGCGTCGGGTGCGAATCCTCACTGCAACCCGCTGCCAGCCCAGATCATCACCCCTGGCAGTACGACTCCAAGCTGCTTTGCGACGGCTGATCAGGGCTTCCCGTCTGCGCTGGTCACCACCTTCAACAAAGCCACCGATAACATTACCTGGGTCCCCAAGGACACCAAGGACAGCTACGTCGAGAGCTACTTCCTGAGCGTGCAGCGCACCCTGGGCAAGAACACCCTGTTGGACATCGCGTACGTCGGCAACCACGGCGTGAGATTGCAGGGCTTCCTCAACGGAAACCAGCTGAACCCCTCTGTGATTACGAACGGCAAATTTACACGGCCCTTCTCGAACTGGCCGAGTGATATTACCGAAGCGTTGAATGAGTTCTATTCTCACTTCGATTCGCTGCAGGCGAAGTACGAGCAGCGCTTTGTGGCCGGGCTGACGCTGCTGAACACGTTCACGTGGGAACATTCACTCGACAACGACAGCGCCTCTCTCGAAAGCAACACGCCATCCCCGCAGGACGCCAACAACATCAGGGGCGACTACGGACAGTCGGACTACAACCTGCCGATCGCAAACGTCACCAGCCTGGTGTATGAACTGCCCATCGGCCGTGGACGCCACTTCCTCGGCAGCAGCAACGCGATTACGGACACCCTGCTAGGCGGATGGCAGATCAGTGCGATCAACACCATGCAGGCCGGCACGCCGTTCAACGTCACGTACTCCCCGAACGGAGCACAGGCACTCTCCCCGCAGATCTCGGCGACGTATCGCGGCGCTAACGAGTATCGTCCGGACCGCGTCCCCGGCCAACCGGTCACACAGGGCCGCGGCAACAGGGTTGCCAACACCGGCTACGTCAACTACATCAATCTCAAAGCCTTCGTCCTGCCACCAATCAAGGATGGCGCTGGAAATCTGCTGAGCCCCTTCGGCAACTCCAGTCGCAATCCAGGACGCACACCGGCCTTCTACCAGAGCGATCTCGCGCTCAACAAGAAGTTCAGCACTCCGATCGAAAGCCTGAAGGTAGAGTTCCGCACCGAGTTCTACAACATCTTCAACCACACCAACCTCTACCTGCCGGGCGGAATCAGCGGGACGCAGGGCACCACCCAGGGCACCTACGGTGTCGGCGGTACCGTGCCTGTCAGCAGCATCATCGGTGGAGCTCCAACCGCGAACACTGGTCAGGTCACCAGCACCTTCGAGCCGCGTGTCATTCAATTCGGCGTGAAGATCCTCTACTAGCGAACTGGCAACAAACGGGTGCCCCATCCTCGACGCGCGCTTTTTGCGCGGCAGGGTGGGGCACCCGTATTTGTACCAGCCCAAGCAAAATGCGATCGATGCTGACGAAAAACAGGTAACAGACACGGCAACTTACCCTGCGGCGAGATGTTGCTCTATCCTTAAGCTGTGAGTGACATGATTAAGATCCAGCTTCCTGACGGCTCTATACGCGAAGTAGCAAAAGGCACGACGCCGGTCGACATCGCCAATAGCATCTCTCCCCGACTCGCCGCTGCCGTTGTGGTAGCGCGCGTTCGTTCTCTGCAGCAACCCACTGGTGAAAGCACCACGGATGGAATAGCCGCTTCTTCGGAGACTCAAAGCGAAGAAGCCATGTATAGCGACTCCACACAGGGCGAACGGATCGTCGATCTCAATGCGCTACTTACAGAAGACGTCGCACTCGAGCTCTTGAAAGACAGCGATCCCGCTGCCCTGCGTGTGGTGCGGCATTCGGCTGCGCACGTAATGGCCACGGCGATCCTCGAACTCTTTCCCGAAACCAAGCTCGGCCACGGCCCTGCCACCGACAATGGTTTCTTCTATGACGTCTATCGCGACGTGCCGTTTACCGAGGCTGACCTCGCGAGCATTGAACAGAAGATGGCAGAGGTTGTTGCGCGCGACGAGAAGTTCGTGCGCGTCGAAGAGCCACGCGAAAAAGGCCTGACCGACTACGCTGCGCAGGGCGAGTTTATGAAGGTCCACTTCATCGAGCGCTTCACCAAACCCGGCGATGAGATCTCGCTCTACAAGAACGGCAACTTCACCGACTTCTGCCGCGGACCGCATGTGCCTTCGACAGGACGTGTGAAAGCCTTCAAGGTGATGTCGATCGCTGGCGCGTACTGGCTCGGCGATGAGAAGAACCAGCAGCTACAGCGCATCTATGGAACTGCGTTCTTCAACCAGAAGGACCTCGACGCGCACTTCAAGCATCTCGAAGAGATCAAGGCGCGCGACCATCGCGTGCTGGGCAAGCAGCTTGATCTGTTCTCGATTCAGGAAGTCGCAGGCGCGGGGCTGATCTTCTGGCATCCCAAGGGCGGCCTGATCCGCAAGACGATGGAAGACTGGATGCGCGACGAGTGCATCCGCCGCGGCTATCACATGGTCTTCACACCGCACATCATGCGGCGCGAGCTCTGGAAGATCAGCGGACATGAGGGGTATTACTCCGACAACATGTATCCGCCGATGGAGCTCGACGACGCCGAGTACCGGTTGAAGCCGATGAACTGTCCCGGTCACATTCTGATCTACAAGAACACGCCGAGAAGCTACCGAGACCTGCCGCAGCGCTACGCCGAACTAGGCAATGTGTATCGCTATGAGCGCAGCGGCACGATGCACGGCCTACTGCGTGTGCGTGGCTTTACGCAGGACGACGCCCACATCTTCTGCACACCTGAGCAGATAGAAGATGAAGTCGTAGCGTGCATCGAGTTCGCGCAGAGCGTACTCACCACCTTTGGATTCGCAGACTTCAAAGTTGAGCTTTCGACATGGGACCCGAAGAAGCCGCAGGACTATACGGGCTCCGCAGAGAACTGGGCGCGAGCGATTAACTCATTGAAGTCCGCACTTGGCCGCAAGGGCATTCCGTTCGTCGAGATTCCCGGCGAAGCCGCCTTCTACGGTCCGAAGATCGACGTGAAACTTGTCGATGTGCTGGGACGGCTGTGGCAGTTGTCTACAGTTCAGTTCGACTTCAATCTGCCGGCACGCTTCGAGCTGGAATACGTGGGCGAGGACGGCGAGCGCCACCAGCCGGTAATGGTGCATCGCGCGCTGTTCGGTTCGGTGGAGCGCTTCTTCGGCGTGTTGATCGAGCACTACGCGGGCGCGTTCCCGATGTGGCTCGCATCGGTCCAGGTAGGTCTGGTTCCGATCTCGAACGAGAAGCATCTGGCCTACGCCGAGAGCGTGAAGACTCGTCTGGAAGCCGCAGGGCTGCGCGTAGAACTCGACGCAGGCAATGGCAAGATGAATGCCAAGATCCGCGACTTCGGTCTGCAGAAGCTGCCATTCATCCTGATACTCGGCGACAAGGAAGCCGCAAGCGACTCCGTGAGCGTGCGCGTGCGCGCCAAGGGTGACGAGGGCAGCGTAACAGTCGACGAGTTCATCCAGCGAGCAAAGAAACTGGTGGATGGACACGCGATGGAGTTGTAAGCAGTGATCGATATCGCTCAATTTGAGAAGGAGGGGTTCGTGATAACGGCCACTCTTTTTTCTTTGGAAGAAGTGCAACAACTGACTGCGCTTCTTGAACAACAAAAGCAGTGCAACGAAGGCCCACGCCGCGGCGGTCTTCGCGATGTGCTCGACAATCTTCCTGCGCTACGCAGCACATCGAATCACATCGCCATCCGTGCCATCGTGGATCAAGTGCTAGGAGAAGACGCCTTCGTGGTGCGCGCCACACTCTTCGATAAAACCGAAGCGTCGAACTGGAAGGTGCCGTGGCATCAGGATGTGACGATTGCTGTAACGCAACGCCGCGATGCCACCGGCTATGGACCGTGGTCCAACAAAGTCGGCGTGACGCACGTTCAACCTCCCTCCGAAGTGCTCGAACGTATGGTCACAGTGCGAATTCATCTAGACGCCTGCCCAGCAAGAAACGGCGCGCTACGCGTCATGCCTGGAACACATCGTTTGGGAAAATTGAATCAAAACCATGTTGACGAGCACGTAGATGAAGCGCGCGCTATCTGCTGCGAAGCTAACGTCGGAGAAGCCTTGGTGATGACCCCTCTGCTTCTGCACGCATCATCCGCTGCGGAACATCCCAGGCATCGACGCGTTCTACATTTTGACTATGCCATTGGAGAGCTTGCTGCTGGCCTGGAATGGCGTATGCGGGCACAAGCAATTACGGACTTCAGCAAAGATTTGCAACTTTCATGATCATGGTCATAAACTATGGTCATGAAGGCTGCCGCTTCCAAGCCGAATGTCCGCACCATCGCCGCCGGTGAGTTCAAGGCGAAGTGCCTGCAGCTCATGGATGAGGTCAATGAAAACAATCTCACCCTCATCGTGACAAAACGGGGCAAGCCAGTCGGTCAGTTCATTGCCCCGCCACCCGAGGAGAAGCCGTTCCAATCCATCGTTGGTCGGACGCCCAATATCAAAATCCTAGGCGACATTATGAAGCCCATGGACTGGCCCGATCCTGGAGAAAAGTGGCTGCACGCCAATAAGAAGAGCAAAGAGAAGAAGCGCAAGTGACCGGCTACCTTCTCGATACGCACACATGGCTCTGGGTACAGCAACGCGCCACAGCGGAAGTCTCTACTGGGTTCTTCTCCGAGGCAGAGGAGTGGCAGCGGTTGGGCCGTGCCTACATCTCTACCATCTCTGTGCTGGAGATCGCGCGCCTCGTCGCCGATGGAGATTTGGAGCTGGGCATGTCCGTAGAGAGGTTTCTCGAAGAAGGAACCCGCGATAGTGGACTGCAACTTCTACCGCTTACAGTGCAAATCCTGATCGAATCCACCCGCCTTCCCGGCGAAATTCATCGCGATCCTGCAGACCGAATACTTGTCGCGACCGCGCGCGAGCATGGCATGTCACTCGTTACACGCGACAAGCCGCTACTGAAGTATGCCCAGCAAGGCCATCTAAACGCGCGCAAGCCATGAGACGTAACGTCCATCCTCTGCATCTCATTCCGCAGAGGTGCTGCGATGAAGGCAGTTGTTCTGCACGAGTATGGTGGACCATCCAAGCTGAAATATGAGGACTTTGCCGACCCACAACCAGGGAAGGGTGAAGTATTGGTACGGGTTGCGGCTGCAGGGCTCAATCCTATCGACTGGAAGCTGCGCTCGGGTGCGATGAAGGAGTACATGCCTTTGCAATTTCCTGTCATCCTTGGCTACGACTTTTCGGGTGTCGTACGCGAGGTGGGCGAGGATGTTACCAAGTTTGCCGTAGGCGACCGCGTCTTTGGGCGCACTGGTGCTGCCTATGCGGAGTTGGCCGTCATCAAAGCCGACGAGTTGGCGAAGGTACCGGAAGGCGTCGAGATGACGACTGCCGGAGCGCTTGCGGTTGTTACTACAACCGGCGATCAACTCATCCGCGAAGCAGCGAAGCTGCAGCCCGGTCAGACTGTCCTGCTCACCGGCGCACTGGGCAGTGTGGGGCGTGTGGCCTTGTTCTGTGCGCTCGAGATTGGTGCGAAGGTCATCGCAGGCGTACGCAAGAAGCAGATCGAAGAGGCACTCTCGCTCGGAGCGACGGCAGCTATCGACGTCAGCGATGACGATGAACTCGACAAACTTGGCATAGTAGATGCCGTCGCCGATACTCTGGGCGGCGCGCTTGCGACAAAGCTGATTGCCAAGGTCAAGCCGGGCGGCGCCTTTGGTAGCACTGTTGGTCCTGTAAGCAACGCCGCGCTACACCCGACGGTCGAGGTCAACGCCTTCAGCTCACATCCGGATGCGAAGACCATCATGCACTATGCGGAGGCCATTCGAGATGGCAAGCTCGTGCTGCCGATCGATCGCATGCTGCCGCTGTCCGATGCCGCGGACGCTCATGCAGCAGCAGAGAAGGGCGGCCTGGGGAAGATTGTGCTACTGGCGTAGGCCATCTGTAGCACCAATAAGTGTCATCTCGACCGGAGGCGCGCTTTTGCGCCGCAGCGGAGAGACCCCTGTATTTCGCTTGGAGCAGCAAGGGCTCTCCAGGCGAAATACAGGGGTCTCTCCACTGCGCATGACATAAAGCCGTCATGCTCCGGTCGAGATGACACTATTGGTGGAATGTCGATAAAGGGGCACGTTTGTCGCTAATACCGCCCGCGACCGCCATCACGACGAGGACCCCTGCCGCGACCGCGGCCACCATAGCTGGGCCGTTCCTGTGGAATGCGATAGCCCTCGGGGTACAGTACGACAAAGCGCCGCGGGCCTTCACCACTGCTGGCTGTCTGCAGGCCGGAGTCGCGCAGGAACAGATGCAGCATGCGCCGCTCGCGAGAGCTCATCGGAGGAAAGTTGAAGGGCTGGTCGGTGTCCTCAACTTGATCAATAGCCCGCTCGGCAGCCTCGCGCAAACTCTGGGCGCGTTCGGCTTTGAAGCCATCGGCGTCGAACGAGACGCGATCGTGATCTTCAGGTTCCAGTTGCAGAATCTTTGCCGCGATGTGTTCGAGCGAGCGCAGGAGTTCGCCATCGCGTTCGGTCAGCAGGTCCGCATCGGGACCCTTGCACTCGACATAGATGTCGCGACGTTCGAACCCGTCAGGATCGGCTGCCCCTGCACCTGCCGTGATACGAAACTTAAGGCGGAGTCCGCCGGTGGTCGTCAGTAGCCGCATGAGGGAGGCTACCTTTTCGGCGGCCTGCTGTAAGTCTTCCATCTCTTCTTTATCCTTCGGTCCCTTGAAAACTATGCCTTACAGAGCCGTGCGATAGCAAGGCGCGCATCTTGCCAGTCCTTATCGTATCGCGCACGGCCTTTTAAAGGAGAGGCGTAGACACGAAGACGACCGCAAATACAAAAGTGCCCCACCTTGACACGCGCTTACTGCGCGGCAGGATGGGGCACCGGTTATTTTCAGTTTCGAATTTAGCGGCGGCCCTGGATGGTCCTCGCTCCGCCGGTTCTAGCGGCTGCGGCTTTGCGAGAGCGTTTGGCGGCGATCTCGCGCATCTCGCGTCCCAGCGAGGTACGGTTCATCACCTGCTGCTGCAGAATCATGATGATGTTGCCGATGTTCCAGTAAAGCGCCAGCCCCGAAGCATACTGCCACGTCATGTAGCCGGAGAATACCGGCATCATGAAGGCCATCATCTTCTGCTGCTGAGGGTCCACACCCGGCGACGGCGTGAAGTACTGCGCCAGGAACGAGGTGATGACCATCAGGATCGGAAGGATGTGATACGGATCGGCCGACGAGAGATCCGGCAGCCAGTACCAGTGCGCCTGCCGCAACTCGACCACGCGCGTCATCATGGTGAAGAAGGCAAAGAGCAGCGGCAACTGGATCAGCGACGGAATACAACCACCGAACATGCTCACGCCGTTTTCCTTCTGCGTCTTCATGATCTCGGCGTTCATGTCGGCCATCTTGGGATCGGTGGCCTTGGGGTTCTTGTACTTCGCCTTGATCGCGTCGATCTGCGGTTGGATGCGCTGCATCTTCAGCATCGACCGCATACCCTGCACGCGCAGCGGTAGCAGCAGCAGGTTGATGAAGATGGTGAAGATGACGATCGCCCATCCCCACGAGTAGTTGTGGACTGCCTCCACGGAGTGCGGAAGTACGGAGTGGACTGCCTGCAGGCCGAGGAAGAGCACCTTGCCGACCGGCCCCCAGAAACCGAAGTCCAGCAGCGTCTCCAGCGTGCTGCCGTTGGCCGTCTTGATGCTCTTGAGTACCTTGATGGACTTAGGTCCGACGAAGAGCCGCACGCTGTCGTGGCCTGCCAGGCTGCCGATCGCTGCACCGAGCACCGGAGCCGGAGCCGTGCCCTTGGAGAAGCCCGGCATGCGCGACACCTTGTTCACGTCGATCTGGTTGTGCAGTGTCACCAGCATCGCGTCCTGCGGATGGTCCGGCATAAAGACGGCAGCGAAGTACTGATCGCTGAGGCCTGCGAAGTCGAACGGTTGCTTGAGAGTCGCGCCACCGGAGATGTTCTTGAAGGCGAGATGCGCGTCCTTGCCGTCGGTGCTGGTGTCGATCTGCTCGCTGCTGTAGGCCTGCGGGGTCTCCATGTCTCCAAGACCGGAGGGCCAGGAGAGCAGGGCACTGATCGGTGCACCGTCGCGCAGCAGGACCGCATCGGCATGGACAACATAGTCCGCGCCAAACGAGAAGGTCTTATGCACGGTGATATTGCCGGCCGAGTAGTCGAAGCTGAGGCTGGCAGGCGCCTGGAGCGTGCCCGTCGCAGAAGGCACATAGAGCCCCTGTGCGAGGCTCTGCGTCAGGTTCTGGTCGTAGGTATAGAGCGAGAGGGGATAGCCGAACTGCTTCGCCGCACCATCATGCACAAGGTCCAGAGGGTGGCCTTGATTGTCCTTGAAGCCCTTCAGAATCCATGAAGTGACCTGCGCCCCGCGGTTGGAGAAGGTGATGCGATAGAGTTCGTTCTCGACGATCGTCGAACTCTCCCCTGCAGCCTGTACTGCAGCGACAGTGGAGGTAGCGCTGGAGGCAGCATTAGGCGCGCCTGCGGTTGCGGGAGCTGTCGTTGAGGGAGTAGTGCTTTGGCTAAGGACGGAGGCCGTCTGCGAAGGCGGCGGGGTATGCTTGGCGCGCCAGTACTGCAGACCGAAGATGACGCCGAACATGACGAGCAGCATGACCAGGAACGAGCGGTTGTCCTGGCTTCCGCCACCGCCCTGATTGGGATTACGAAACTCTGGCAAAGGGGTTTCCTATTCTTGGCGGCTGCGAGAAAGGCGCAAAATCCGCAGTTCCCATGATAAATGGTGATTGCGCAACACGGAGGGATGATTGCAAAGGTGTTACAGACAACAGCAACGACGGCAGCCTATGGCACAGGATCCAATCCACCTTTGCTGAAAGGGTGGCAACGTGCGAGCCTGAGCACGGCTAGCCAGCCTCCGTGCAGCCAGCCATGTCGTACTACGGCAACATAGGCGTACTCGCTGCAGGTGGGCAGATATTTGCATTGGCCGACGGAGAAGACATGCAGCATCGGGGAGACGATGCGCTTATAGAACGCCAGCAGTCCTGCAGCGATACGCTCGCGGCCTGAACCCTGCTGGGCCTCTTCGTTCATCGGGGTGTCGTCCCGCTAGCTGCTTTTTCGAGAACACGTTCGGCAGCCGCCTGCACGGAGCGGAAGATCACGGCTACCTCGCGCTCCAGGTTCGCGAAGTCCGCCTCGATGACGCTGCGCTTCGGATGCAGGATCACATCAACCGGCGCATTCAGCAGCGGTAGTGCGTGGCGTATGGCCTCGCGCAGGCGGCGCTTGATGCGATTGCGGTCGACTGCTTTGCCCAGCGCCTTGGGCACCGTCAGTCCGATACGCGGGCCTGGCGTGTCGCTGCGCCGCTCGGCCGGCCGCAGGGCATGGAAGTAGGCGATCTGCTTCCCAAACTGCTTGCGCGCTGCCTTGTAGACGAACTGGTAGTCGGCGTGTTTGCGCAGGCGGTGGGTGGTCCCCGGAGTCATAAAGGTCTCTTGCATCCAAACGCACAAAAGCGCTCAGGGAGTTCTCCCATGAGCGCGCACATGTGCAACGTGGGTTGGAGAAAAACTAGTCGCGGAAGCCGGCCGAGACAGCGATCTTATGACGTCCCTTGGCACGGCGGCGGTTCAGTACAGCCTGTCCAGCCTTGGTGGCCATGCGGACGAGAAAGCCGTGAACCTTGGAGCGGCGGCGGCGGTTGGGTTGAAAGGTGCGCTTGGGCATCGTCGTTATCCTATTCTGTAAAACTCAAACTTGAATGGCTGCTGCGAGGGGTCGCGCTCGGCGAGCCTGCGTGCTTGTAGAAAGCCACGTGCGGCAGCAAGTTCTAAGTATACCGGAGCTGAGGAAAACGGGCAACGAAATTCGTGGAGGGCCTTCCCCAAACCAGGAACAAGCACCGGTAACGACGAACGCTATGGGGTGTCACAGGGGGTGAGTGTCGATTCTTCACAAGGTTTGGTGCAACTCAACTTTTATTGCAAAATTTGCATCACACCTCTTGTTAGCAAGGCTACGTTTGCGTGCTACTATCAACTCCGTTCCGTGATTACCCGCAGGGGGGTCACGATAAGTTTTACCGGGCCAAATCTTCTGTTTCACTCCTTCGCCGCTTCTGGCGACGAAGACTTCAAAGCAATCATGGATTGGCCACTCCTCCACAGCATTGCGCTGCGGAGGCTCACACTCCTTTTTGCTTTTTTGCAGAACTTGTAGTGCTTTTTTGTGATGGTTTGCCGAACACGAAACGATTTTAAGGAAGACGATAAAAATGTCATTTGTTCCGGTTGCCGCCGCCGTTTTGAATCAGTGGGTACGCATTCTCGGTGCGCTCGAAAAGAAGATCAACCGGCAAAGCTTTGAAACATGGTTGAAACCGACGCGCTTCTCCCACATCACGGACCGCACCCTGTTTGTGCGCATCCCTTCTGCTGAGTTTGAACATGTTGGCGACCGCTATGCCGATCTCATCAGTGAGGCCGTCGACAACCTTGGTCTGGAACTCGACCAGGTTATCTTTCAGGTTCCCCCACCCGACCCCAACGCTACGCGCCTGCGCGAAGATGGCGGATTCGCTCCGCAGCCCAGCCACAGCATGAATGCCCCGCGCAGCCTGCGCAGCGGCGCGCCCACCGGCAACGGCGTCGGGCCGGAGCAGTCGCGCTTCGACTGGAACACCGCCGCGCAGCTCAACCCGCGCTATCAGTTCGATAGCTTCGTCATTGGCAGCGGCAACCAGTTTGCCCACGCGGCTGCACAGGCCGTCGCAGAGCGCCCCTCCAAGACCTACAACCCGCTGTTTGTGTATGGCGGCGTAGGTATGGGCAAGACGCACCTGATGCAGGCCATCGGGCACCAGGTGAAGCTCCGCCAGCCGCATGCGGCGATCAGTTATGTCTCGGGTGAGAAGTTCACCAACGAGATGATCAACTCCGTCCGCTACGACAAGATGACCGGCTTCCGCGACAAGTTTCGCAACGTGGACGTCTTGCTCATCGATGACATTCAGTTCCTCGCCGGCAAGGAGCGCACGCAGGAAGAGTTCTTCCATACCTTCAATGCGCTGCATGAGTCCATGAAGCAGATTGTGATTGCTTCGGACCGCCCTCCCAAGGAGCTGGCGGACTTCGAAGACCGTCTGCGATCGCGCTTCGAGTGGGGCCTCGTGGTCGATATCCAGCCACCCGACCTGGAGACGAAGGTTGCCATCCTGCAGAAGAAGGCAGAGCTGGAGCAGACTGTACTGCCGATGGATGTGGCTTTGTTCATCGCCGGCAACGTGCGGACCAACGTGCGCGAGCTGGAAGGCGCCCTGGTGCGTTTGATCGCGTGGTGCTCGCTGCACGGCGTGGAGATCACACTGCCCACCGCACAGCAGTGCCTGAAGCAGTTCATCGACACCCAGGTACGGAAGATCACGATCGAGGCGATTCAACGCGCTGTTGCTGAAAACTTCGGCATGCGCGTCGCCGAGCTGAAGCAGAAGAACAACTCGCGGCAGATCGTGGTGCCGCGGCAGATTGCCATGTACCTGGCCAAGCAGATGACCGAGGCCTCGCTCCCGGAGATTGGGCGCCAGTTCGGCGGCAAGCACCATACGACCGTCATGCACTCCATCGCCAAGATCGACGAACAGCGCAGGAACGATAAGGACCTTAACCGTACAGTGAATAAGCTGATGGAGACGCTCGGGTAAGGCAACAAACTGTCGAAGAACAAAGAGAAGAATGCCCTCGGATACCGAGGGCATTCTTCATTACGGCCTCTCCTGCCATTGGTTATGTTCATTGGAGGAACTGTTCAATGATCGCGGCAATCTTGCCAGGTGCGTCCTCAAGACAAAAGTGCCCTACACCCTCCAGCCGATACACCGGAGCCTCGGGGAAGAGCTCCGTAAAGAGCGGCAGTAATTGTGCAGCCTGGAGAGTGCGGTCCTCCGTTCCCCAAATAGCAAGCGCAGGTAGAGCACGAATCGCTCGATCCGCAGCCGCATCGGGTGCCTCAAATCGGTGCGCACCGATGGCAAACCCCTTAGCCCATCCAATCGCGCCCAAGCAGTCGGCAGGGCTCCCAAAGTGCGCTGCGTAAGCAGAGATCCACGTAGCCGTAATGAGTGCATTATTCTCAAACCCATTCAGCTTAAGTGTGCTCAAGATGTTGAACCCTAACTGCCCCAGCACAGCTTCCAGGCTGCCGTCCTTCTCAGCCTTCAAGATCCATTGGAACCAGGGCGCGACTTGCGCATTCGCCGTTAGTCGCTCGACCAGATCGGCCTGGCCGAAGGGAGTAGGCCCATTGGTCGAGATCACACGCCGAATACGATCGGGATGCCGCGCTGCGAGTCCCATACCCGTCGGGCCTCCGAAGTCGTGCATCACCAGGGTGATGTTGTGAAGGTCGAGGGCGAGAACCAGGCGCTCCAGGTTATCAACGTGATCCTGCAGCCAATAGCTGCGGCCCTGCGGCGTCTCACTCTTGCCGAACCCCATGTGGTCGGGAACAATCACACGGTAACGGCTGCTTAGCTCTGAGATCAGATGCCTGAACATATAGCCCCACGTTGGTTCCCCATGAAGGCAGAGCACCACTTCGCCTTCACGTGGCCCTTCGTCGACATAGTGCATCTGGAAGCCGGGAGAATCAGTGAAATGTGGCTTGAACGGAAAGCTGCCGTCATAAAGTCTCGTCAGGCTGAATCATGGAGGGTTGTCCTTGGGTTAGAAGTGAAGAGGTCAGCTAGTTCTTCGTCATGTCAAGATAGAAGTTGCATCATGCAACCACGCCGACCATAGCATTTAAGGTTGCATGATGCATGCTATAAATAGGGAGCCTTTATGAAACGAGCAAGTCTCGAACACGATCCGTGTCCTGTTGCGAGAGCTTTGGATGCCATCGGGGATTGGTGGTCCTTGCTCATCCTTCGTGACGCATTCGATGGTCTCCGCCGTTTTGGACAGTTCGAGGACAGTCTGGGAGTCGCAAAAAATATCCTGACCGTCAGGCTGCGGAAGCTGGTCGCGGACGGTATTTTAGAAACCGTTCCTGCGAGTGACGGAAGCAGGCATCAGGAGTACACCCTGACGGAGAAAGGAACCGCTCTTTTCCACGTAATGGTCGGCTTGAGACAGTGGGGGGAAGATTATCTGTACCCGAAAAACGAACCACATTCTGTGCTGATTGATCGGAAAAAGAACCAGCTTGTGCGAAGGCTTGAACTGCGCTCCAGAGATGGGCGGCGGCTGCGTCCGTCGGACACAGTAGTCAAGAAAACGGTTGGCTGATGCGAACCATTCAGCCAGTTGGGTGTGCAAAATTAGGGTTCGACAGTGCAAACAGTGGCACCCTCAAGACAGGAAGACGGCTAAAAGAACCTGAGAAAACTGACTTCACAAACAGTCTTGGGTAGGCTGCCTTCTCTTCTTGTCTTCCAAATCCAGCCCCTGAGATATGCCTTCCTACTTGAGCATCCCTCCCCCCACAACAACTCCGTACCGCCTCTTCCACACTTCAACATTCGTATCCCAGCTTTCCACTTTTGCGCGTCAGGTGCGTTGACCTGTGATTAAAGCGGACATCGTTTTCACCTTTGTTTATGCGGTTCGGCACCATCTACACACATAGCGAACGCGACTCTGTCGGGGTGCCTCAACAGGGCATGTGCAGAAAAGGGAAAACCGTGGACGTAACTTGGGACCTGTACCCAGTCGTCCGCAACGTTCGCTTTTGAGGGTCCGGTTTTGGAAAGCTTGTACGTGTCTCAAGTGGTGATGCTGAAACACTTCGCCCTGATATCCACTCTTCCACGCACAACGACTGCTACTACGAGTAATTTGTTCTCTTTCATATTGTTTTGTAGAAGCGTTCGCGGCAGGCACCTGGCAGTCTGGGTGGTCCAAACGAGAACCCTGTCCCTAGCTCTTTGCCCGTTGCCCTTCGGGTCAGCTCAAGGCTCGGAGGAAAGGCCACAAACGGACGCTTTTGGGCCATGTCCCGTAGCCCACAGAACGTCCCCGGATATTCACACGGAAAACCGCTCGCACGAAAGGCCCTATTCGCCCTAGAATCAAGTCAACCCACGCACTCCGCGCGAAGGTGCAGCGAAAGCGGAGTACAACTGGGTTAGCGCGCCATTAGCAAAGGGAGATCCCTACCGTGTCCACCGCCACCATCACACCCGACGTCGCAGCGCCTACCGGCAACCTGGAGATCACCGTCTCGCGCGCAGAACTGCTGCGCGAACTCACCGCGGCGCAGTCTGTCGTCGAGCGCAAGACGACGATTCCGATCCTTTCGAACTTTCTCTTCGAAGCCGCGGACGACAAACTCACAATCACTGCGACCGACCTCGACCAGTCGCTGAAGACGAGCTGTGCGGCGAAGGTGAAGAAGCCGGGCGCCTGCACCATCCCGGCGCGCAAGCTGTTCGATTACATCAAGCTGCTGCCCGAGGGCGATATCTCGATCAAGCTGATGGACAACCACTGGGTGCAGATCCGCGCGGGCCGTTCCAACACGAAGATGGTCGGCATGGCGCGCGCGAACTTTCCGCAGGTACCGGAGTTCCCTGATGCGGGCGTGTTCAAGATCAACGCCGCCAATTTGAAGAACATGATCGCGAAGACGATCTTTGCGATCTCCAACGAAGAATCGCGCTACACGCTGAACGGTGCGCTGCTGGTGCTGAAGGCCGAGTCGATGGCTATGGTCGCGACCGATGGCCACCGCCTGGCGCACATTGAGAAGCTTGGCGAGGCCCTGGAAGGCATCTCCGGCGAGAAGAAGACCCTGATCCCCCGCAAGGCTTTGGCCGAGCTCTCAGGGCTTCTGGGCGCGTCGGAGACAGACTTTGTAGAGTTCGCCGATGACGACCAGTCGCTGTTTTTCCGCATCGGGGGCCGTGTGCTCACGAGCCGCAAGCTCACCGGCCAGTTCCCCAACTACGAAGCCGTGCTGCCGCGCGACAACACGAAGTTTGTCATCGTGCGCTCGGAAGACCTGATGTCGTCGATTCAGCGCGTAGCCCAGTTTGCCGACGAGCGCTCGGGTGCCATCAAGATTCGTCTGGAGCAGAACGAACTGAAGCTCTCAGCGCAGTCCACAGATGCGGGCGAATCGGAAGACATCATCGAGACCCCGTATAACTATGACCCACTCGTGGTCGGATTCAACAGCTCCTACCTGGTCGACTTCCTGCGCGCAACCGGCGTTACCGGTGAGGTACGCCTGGAGTTCAAGGATGCGCAGTCAGCCGGCCAGATGCGGCCAGAAGATGGCAACGAGGATGTGAAGTATCGCTACATCCTGATGCCGATGAGAATCTGAGGACTGTGCGTGCAGCGAGACTGATTTTGGAAGCATAAACGCGTCATAATATACGAGTGGAAGCATAAGGTGAAATATGGCGAAAATACAGCTAAATCTCCTCAGAGTCTCTGCACGGTAAGGGCATTATTTTCTGTTAGATCCTCCACTAGCAACTTGCAGATTGTTGTAACGACCTGACGCACGCCAGCGCAAAGATGGTTAAGGCACAAGCTCAATAGTCCGTTGAAGGCTTTTTATCAAGTACCTCTTGTCTACTCGGTTCGCAGCGTCCCCTCAATGACTTTGAGGTCCCGGCAACCTTAGCAGCATCCTCAAGCCGGATCGTCCGATCAAGCTCCCTCAGCAATCCGAAAGTCTCTCTTCACGCCCGGCCCAAGCACAGCCAGAGCCTTCTTATAATCCGGGGTCTCATAGGCAGCCAAAGCATCCGTGTAGCTGTCAAACTCCACCACCACGGTCGTCTGCTTCAACCCGGCCTCCAAAGCGGTAACCTCGCTCCGCGACGACACCAGAACACGCGCCCCAAACGGAACCAGCGCCGCTCCAGCCAGCGCCACATAGCCGTTCATCATCGCCTCGTCGCCAACCGTATGGTACGCAACCACCCAATAACCCTTCTTCATATCGCGATCTCCAATCATCTTGAATTCATTACGGTTCCCCAAATGCCATCAACAATGGGCATCATCGGTCGGTATTGATTCGAATTCGGCTCAGTACCGACCGATTTCAGCTTATGCTTCCAGATATTTCACTTTATGCTTCCAGCTACAATTCGTGGCCAAGTTATGGCGCAATATTGTGATTTGTGGCCAGGATATGGTAAAAATCTGGCGCGACGCCGATTGCAGTAGTGCTGAAAACAAAGCACTTGTGGTGGCCAACTTATGTTTTTTAGTGATCTAAGCTGCGACCACTGAAGAGTGGGTTTATTGCACCCTATCTAGCGTAGGGTGCAACAGTCGCCGGTTCGGCCGGAAGTGCAGGAAAGCTCATGAGCAGCCAGCCATCGGCGTACTGCTTTGTGCTAGCAAGAATGATGAAGTAGTGGAGTACGCGCTCAGTCGCAGCTTATCCTCTGTTCTGATCGCCCAGTACCAGACGCAATTGCCCGACAATCAACTGCTGCAGGCCAAACTCCACGAGTTCTACCTTCAGAATGCACCGGATGAACCTGGAATTTGAGACGGGAACCGGAGTTGTTTTGATTGCTGCGTCCTCGAGAGAACGCGGCCGCAGATAGTGGGAAACATATTACGAGCAGTGAAGCCAATTCATGACTGCAATCCTCACGAGAAAGGGATACAACACGAGGACGGACGCAAATACAGCCATAAGTCCCACGAGTGCGCGAAACCCACCTGGACGGGCTTGTGATCCATCTTCGACCAACAGCTTGACTCGTTCAGCAACCGAGCTTCGCTCCGCAAAATTCTCAACGAAGTTCAAATGGCTATGCTGGAGCTCTCTGGCAAATCGCACAAGGACTGACGCCAATAACAATTGGTCCGTGTCCTGGCATGCAAGTCGGTCAGCCATAATCTCGCGAGACCTTCTGTAAACATCCAAGATCTTTTTTGTCGGCCAAAACCCACAGTCCGCGAGAAAAGTCACAAGCGTAGCCCACAAAGTGTCTCGTCGAATCAAATGTGCGCGCTCGTGCAGCAAAACAGCGTGGAGTTCCTGATCATTCAGGCTCTCAACTGCGAAAGTTGAAAGGATCACGACCGGCCGGAAAACACCGGCCACCATGCATGCGAATCGATTGCCCGGCAATTCCCGCGCATTGACCCCAACGTCGTCGGCGATACTTTGAAGTCTGTCCGATGCGGCGATCGTATGGCAGCGCAATCCATTTAAGGCGCGTCGCCGACGCATCAGGAGAACGATGGCTCTGGCGAGGGCCAATGAACAGGTCGATACAGGTCCTATAAAGACAAGGACGCAAAGCGGAGAATCGATCTCCGCTTTGCGGAGCGCTAAAACTGCGGACACTCCCAAAGAGATCATGACGAGGCCTGGCAAACAACTCAGATGAATCGACAGACGCTGTTGCCAAAGAGGATCACTTGTCATGTGGTCCAGGGTGGGGAGCGACCTTCGGCCAATAGTCCACGCTATCAGCGGTAGAAAAAAGAAAGGCCAGTTTGAGCTCCACGGACTCGCGAACAATAGAAATCCGAGATGATGCACATAGTCTTGTGTCATTTGCTCTTCCCTTTAGCCAGTCGTTTCTCCGCAATCAACCGTTCTAACTCGTCCAGCGTGCTGTCGTCTGAAGCCAGCTCATCCACGAGGTGGGCAAGTACCGGCTCTCGATAGGAATGGATGAGCGAATCAATGACCTCTGATACCACATGCTTATGAAAGGCAGCTCTATTCGTTTTAGGGGTAAATACATTGCTGCGCCCGATGCTCCGCTTCTTCACGTGCCCCTTAAGCGTTAGGTTGCTCAGGACGGCCTTAACCGTTGAATAGGAGAGCACCGGTTTCCGTTTACTAAGCACTGCAAGGACTTCGGCTACCGAAACCGCGTCAGTCGCATTCCACAAGGTCTCCATCACGCGACTTTCGAGGGGGCCGAGCGTTGACGCGTCTCCATTCCGCGTTAGACGAAGAAAGCGCATATCTGCTAAGAACATTAGCAGATCGATGCATCTCTGTGAAGATGGCTTACTGCTAAGTAGCTTAGCAGTACAATATTCCTGGAGGCGATCATGCTGGGGTCTATACCTAAAGGATTGATAGTGATGTTGCTAAGTAGTTGTGCGGCTACTGTAAGCGCATCTGACAAGGCATCTCTCGGACAGGTCCAGTTCGCGAACAGCTGCAAACCCGAGGTGCAGGCTCGTTTTCTGGAAGGGGTTGCCCTGTTACATTCGTTCGAATTCAAAGAGGCCGAACATGCCTTTCAGAACGTCGAAGAAGACGACCCCGCGTGTACGATCGCAGCCTGGGGCCTAGCTCTCGCGAATACGGAGCGCATGGGTGCGGGTGCTTCGCCGAAGGTGCTTGCAGAGGGTTGGAGTCAACTCCAACCCTGGCTTCTAAAGAAACCTGGAACAGAGCGTGAGCAGATGTATCTTGATGCGGTTCGTGCGATGTACGAGGGATACGATAAGACCTCGTCGAATACGCGCGGGAACAGCTATCTGGAACGAATGAATGCGATTCGGCAGCGCTATCCAGACGATGTGAATGCCAGCCTTTTCTATGCATTGGGATCGGCTTGGACGGGTGGACCCGGAGAACAGGGACTTGCGCAGAGGCGGAAGGCTCTGGCCATCCTGCTGCCCATATTCCATGATTACCCTGACAATCCTGGTGCAGCGCACTACATCATTCACGTGGCGGACACCCCTGAACTAGCGAGAGTTGCGTTGCCTGCTGCTCGCAAATACGCTGCGATTGCTCCAGACTCTCCACATGCGCTCCATATGCCATCTCACATCTTCAACCGGCTTGGATATTGGAAGGAGTCGATCGATACGAATCAGGCTTCCGCTCGCGTGGCTGCCGAGTGGATGAAGGCAGGACGCGATGGTAGATTTGACGAACTCCACGCCTTGAACAACATCGAGTACGGCTACCTCCAGTTGGGTCAAGACCAGGAGGCGCAAAAGGTCATAGAACAGATCGCAGAGGTCGCGAAGACTGGCAGCGATCCCTGGCTTCCAGTTGACGCGAGAATTTACTACGACCTCGAAACTCACGATTGGAAGGATGGCATAAAGATTGGGCCGCCTTCTACATCCCAATTTGCAGAAAACTTTGACGCCTACTGGATAGAAACGATTGCGGCCTCTCGCTCCGGCGATGCTCGCAAGGCAGAACAGTCGCTCGAACAGTACCGGAATTCGTCAGTCGCCTGGGGAAAGCTGAAAGGGTGGACAGACGTCCCCAGTGAGATGAGCCTGGCACTCACCGAAGCGGAGGCATGGACGATGTTCTCCGAGGGAAAGCGTGATGAAGCGGTCGCTCGCCTGAGAAGCGTATTGCAGTACGAGCGCGATCACCCAATGTATTACTCCGATATTCTTCCGCGACCGTCTTCCGAAATGCTGGGCGATATGCTGTCGGAGATGGGTCGACCGACGGAAGCTCTGGCAGCGTATCAAGCGGCCCTCAAAGTTGCTCCGAACCGGCTCGATTCCTTGCTCGGAGCCATGAAGTCTGCAGACAAGTCTGGTAATACACAACTTGCAAAAGGGTATGCCGAAAAGATTCGCGAAGAGGGCGGAGTGTCGGCGGTGCGTCCATGATGAGAGACCATGAACCTCTTGGTTCTTCTGAATCAATTCGACATAACGCGCCTGGGGTGGAGCGGGCAAACGATCCCAACGCTGTAGCGATGGCCATACTTCGAATTGTGGTCGGACTATTCTTCGTCGTATTCGGTGAATATAAGGTCTTCGGCACGGAGTTTACGCTCCATGGCGGTTTCCAGGATGGGGTGAAGGGCTTTATATCGAGCGGAAGTGCTTATCCCTTCATGGTGCCGTTTCTCCAAATGACCCTTGCACATGGAGCAATACCAATAGCCTTTTTGGTCGCGTATGGGGAGTTGGCGATCGGCTTATCGTTAGTGGTCGGTGTACTGTCGCGGGTGGCTAGCGCTTTCGGATTCGCCTTGATGATCCTTTTGTGGCTTTCGGGCGGATATCCGGGCGCTCATTCCGCATTTTGGGCATATTGGGCCTCCTCTGAAAACTGGACGATTCTGGCCCTGTGTTTTGCGGTGATGATGATAGGAAGGCCGGAAGATCGTTGGTCTTTTCGGAGAGTTATCCAATCTTAGTCATCAACGCCACCCTGGGAAAGTTGCTCCGTGAATCTTTGACTTTCTCGGCTTGAGAAAGTTACTGGGCCAGGATTGAAGTTTCCGAAATCGCCGTTTTCGAGGACATTCAAAACGACTATGCTGAAATGCACGCTTCAGAAGCAGCAACACGCAAAGGGTCTATGTCTATGTTGTTCAAGCTCGGCTCAAAAATGGCCATTCCCCTCCATATCGCGTCAAGTCTTATCCTGCTGCTCGCCACCGCCGTCCATGCCCAGACCGGCACAATCACCGGACAGGTATTCTGCGACGACACGCAAAAACCACTCGCTTCGCAGGGGTTTTGCTCATGGGATCGGGCGCAAGAGTCTACACACAGGTTGACGGGACGTTCGTACTTAAAGATGTTCCTGCAGGTGATCACCAGCTCGAAATCATCTACCCCGGTTATGTCACCGTAGGCAATTGGGGCGGCATCAAGCAAGACGCCAATGCAGATACGATCCGGAAGCTAAACAATATCGAATCGCAAGCTCGAGTCACAGTATTGCCTGGCCGAAGCACCAACGCTATCGTCAACACCTTCCGAGGTGCCGAGTTGGGAGGTACCATCACTTACGAAGATGGCCCGCCCGCTGTCGATTTCGAGGTCAACGCAACGTATGTCATCACACCTGCCGGCAATGCCACCTCCACCGGCACTCCGGCTGCAGCCTCACTGGGGCCGAGTATCTCCGCGACGACCGACAGCCATGGACGCTTCCAGGTCACTGGTCTCCTCGACGGAACCTACATCATCGCGGCTCGCGGCCCCCAACGCTACGCACCTTTTTCAACCTACTTCGGCAATACCGTAGAAGCATCGAAAGCCACCCAGGTGACAATCAAGGGCGGCGAAGCGCGATCCGATCTCGATATACAAATTGGTTTGAACACTTTGCACCAGGTGCGCGGAGTTCTTATGACCGCTGATCGTCACCCAGTAGCGAAAGCAAGTGTGCAACTTAACTTTGCCGACGACATTAACAACGAAGAGGTGCGCCTTACAACCACCTCCGAAGACGGCTCGTTCGTCTTTCCCACGGTGCCCGACGGGAACTTCGTGCTCAAGGGCGGAGATTCCAAGATCAAGATCGCAGCTTCGCCGATCATCGTCATCGGCCACGATATCACCGACATAATCCTCACAGCCAAACCATAGCAACTGCACGAAAAGTCGCGATTTCGGCAAGCTCGCCAAAGCTTACAGCAGGCGAATCAACTTAGCGAAAACGCCGTATCCCGATTCCTATCGGGGACATTTCCCCTAGACGAATGAACGACTCGCTACACTAGCGCTTTGTCGCGCAAGCAAAGGCTCTCTTGTGAGACCTGGGATTCCGCTGAGATAGCATTGACCTGTATGGCTAGAGCGCGAAGTCCGGAAAAAAGAAATGCAATTCTGCAATCGGCCGTCCGCGAGATTGCAGAAGCTGGCCTGGGTGCCTCCACCGCGAAGATCGCCGGAGGCGCAGGCTTAGCCGAAGGGACGATGTTCACCTACTTCTCGTCCAAAGATGATTTGCTGAATGTGCTGTATATCGAGTTGAAGACAGAAATCTATCAGCGCATCCATGCGGAATTTCCTCTGAAATCGGATCTGCGTGAACGCGTGAGACACATCTGGAACGCGTATTTGCGTTGGGCGATGGACAAGCCAGACGAGCGGAAGGTCTCGGTGCTGCTTAATCTCTCCACTATTATCACCGCGGAAACCAGGGCGGAGATGGACTCCCAACGTGGAGCGGTGACGCAGACCATGGATGAGCTTGGCAAACAGGGCTCATTCAACAATCTGCCTCCGGGGTTTGCCTCCTTTGCCATGGCAGCGATGCAAGAAGCGGTCATGGAGATGGCGGCCAAAAAGCCGCGCCAAAAGGCGATACTCGTCGAACGGGCCTTCGATGCCTTCTGGCAGATGGCGAAGTAAATATTTTTCTCACATAAATGAGCAACCACTTGCTCATTTATACATCTACTGAACAGGAGGCCGAAAGACATGGCAAAGATTTGGTTGATTACAGGAAGTGGCAACGGTTTGGGCCGCAACATCGCGGAGGCTGCCCTTGCGGCAGGAGATAGTGTCGTTGCAGGGGCTCGGAGAACCGAGGAGCTGGACTCTCTGGTAGAGCAATATGGCGAGCGCGTGACCCCGGTGAAGCTCGATGTTCGGAAGGAAGAGGCAGCCCAGGCAGCCGTGCAGACCGCTTTGGAGAAGTACGGCCGTCTGGATGTGCTGGTGAACAACGCGGGCTACGGATACTTTGCTCCCTTTGAGCAGATGTCGTCCGAACAGTTCCGCGATGTGGTGGAGACCTGTCTCTTCGGTGTCGTCTATACCACGCACGCAGCGCTGTCGGCGATGCGCAAACAGAAGAGCGGACATATCTTCCAGGTTTCCTCCGTCGGAGGACGCATGGCGATCCCAGGCAACTCCCCCTACCACGCGGCAAAGTGGGCAGTAGGGGGCTTCAGCGACTCGATCGCCGCAGAGGTGGCGCCGTTTGGCGTGAAGGTGTGTTCCCTCGAGCCGGGTGGCATCCGCACCAACTGGGCGCAGAGGGCGGGGGAGAACACCCCAGACTTACTACCGGAGTATGAAGAGTCGGTCGGTGCCATCTACAAGCTTCTTGCCTCTGTTCGCGGAAAGGCGGAGGGCGACCCCAGGAAGATTGCCGATGTCATCGTAAAACTGGCAAACTCGCAGGACGTTCCGAAGCGCTTGATTCTTGGCAAGGATGCAGAGATCCGCGTCAAGAACGTCGAGGCAGCACGTGCGGAGGAGGCGGCAAAATATCGCGACCTCACCCTCTCGACGGTATTTCCAGACGCTCCAGTGATTCCCGGGTTGCTCAATCACTAACCAAGGGCCGTCACGTTGATGTGTGCGCATATTTCGAATACAAAGGCCGAGCAAGCTTTGGCTCTAGTCTGGTGAGTCGCTAATTCTTTGAATGAGAAAGTTCAAAATAGCGCAAAGCGCAAACCGTGACGCTTTAGCGTCGCGGGGCGGAGGGAGCCGAGGCCTTTAGGCCTCGGAATATGGGCATAGTAAGAATTGGGCTTTAGCCCGGGGCCTTTTGTGAGCAGCCGAAAGAAGGCCCGGGCCTAAAGGTCAATTTTTCTGAACCTAGAATTCCGTAGCCTAAAGGCTACGGCTCCCTCCGTTTCCCTGATGCTAAAGCGTCACGGTTTGCGCTTCGCGCTGCGGTGAACAGATCAATATTATTCAACGAACTAATGACTCACCACACTAGTATTTATTGATCATTGGTGACCGTCTATAGCGCGCTCAACAGGTCTTGTTGCTGCGAAGGCTCTCCTCGCTACTCCTTGATGAGCGAAGGCCCGTCAGCGTGAGGTTCCTCCGCTGGTGTCTGCACGCGAGGGCTTTCCGTGAATTGCCGAACCGCTTCCCGCAACCTCTCCGGCGTGGTGCGTACCAGCAGAAGCACCGCGTTGTCCTCTTCGCTTTCGCGAAGATAGAGTTGTGTGGGACCGAGCCATCCCTCCATCTGGAAGTCTGTGGCGTGCCGGAGCGCGTTGCGTCCAAGCAAAGGAAAGTAGAACGGGAAGTCCATGAAGCTCTCATCGGTGATGGGCCTCTTGAGGTACTCACGGGTTGTGTCGAGCAAGGCGCCCCCGCCGCCTGCACCAAGGGTGAGGACGGTACTGCCCGTGCCGAACATGGTGCTCCAGGCCGTGTGGAGCATGCTGCCGGTGGCATGGAGCATCGCGACGCTGTGATACGGAAGGCGTGGCTTGGAGCCCCACTCCATGTTGAGGATGTCTTCCCGCTTCAACATGCTGGGCGGTGCCTGATCGGGCCACAGGCCCAGTCCGTAGGTTGGCTTCCAGTCGCGAGCGTTGCGGCTGAGCCGCAGCACCGCGTCGTCGCGATGGAGATTGTCCATCAACAGCCATGCGGTCGGATCCGCTTCTGCCGGCGTGAAGAGGCTGAGGGACAAGTCCCACAAGAACGCGAGCAACTCGCGCCGCTCCCGTTCGTGTTTGAGGGGAAACTGCAGCGGAATCGCGTATCCCGACCAGCCAGCGGTTAACTGCAGCTCTTCCCCCTTGAATCCATGGAACTGGGGTTCTTCGGGCAGGAGCTCATTTGCGATCGCGGGGTATGTCATCGTGTGCTCCGGTAGGTGTGGCCGTCCTCGCGCATATCTTCCAGGAGTTCCAGTAAGTTGTCATCGAAATCCGGATTCTTCAGGACAAGGAGCAGACCCCTGTCGGGCTTGCTTTCAATCCAGTAGCCATCGAAGAGCTCGAACCATTCTTTGCGGGTGTCCGGGGGCGCGTCCATCACGCTCTTCGCGGTCAGCAAGGGCAGGATGAAGGGCAGGCCGTCATAACTGGGATCTTCGCGGAAGGGTTCGCCGAAGATGATCTTGCTTTGACCCAGGAAGTCGTTCTGAAACGACTGCACCATGTCGTACTGCTTTTGCAACGTGCCGGTGTATGCGGGGTGTGTGGCGAAGATGCGAGGGACCTCGGGCAGGAGCTGCCTGGGCTTGGAGTCCGGCTTCATCAGGAGCGAGAACATGCCGCCGTGGCCGAAGAAGTCTTCTCGCTGTGCCTCGGCGCTCTTGTCGAGAAAGAGATGCGCATTGTCCGGCATCCAGCTGGCGACGTCGGGAGAGGTGTTGTTCTTGCTGGCCTTCTCTAAGGCCTCGCGCATCTCTTCCGCTTTGGGCGGCTTGATGGGTGCTGTGCCGGGAACCAGGGTCATGCCGGCGAGGGGCATATAGGTCCGCGAGCGCTTCAGAAAGGTATCCATCAGGTCGGGCAGCGTCGCCTTGGATTGCAGGAAGGTCTCTTCGCGAAGACCGTCGGTCTGCTTCAGACCCTGCGTCAGTCTGCGCAGGAACTCGAGCAGCCACGCACGCTCATAGAAATTCATGGGGAACTGATCAATACCGCACCAGTAGATCGAACAATCCGTGACCGCCGACGCGCGAACAAACGGTTCCAACGTCAGCTCCTGATGCTCCAGCAGCCGCTTGCGCAATATTCCGATCATGAATCTTCTCTCCTGCCGTGGTGTGACACGCGGTGTATTCCCTACTGGAGGCCTGTGCCGCCGTGTTGCTGGACGAACTGGTTGATCGACGCAGCGGCCTGGTTCTTGCCACCCATCTGGTTGAAGGGTGTCAGTTGAAGCAGGGTCCCGTTGCTGAAGACGAGCCGAAGGGCGTCGGTCTGGTCGGCATCGCCGATGGTCGCTCCTTGCAGGCCTGCGAGGTCATACACGTTGCGCGTCGGATAAAAGAACAGGACTCGCGTGATGTAGACCTTGCCCTGGTGCCCGTCGAGCCTGACGGTTGCATTTGACGAGACGACGCTGAGCACCACGAGCGTGCCCAGAGCGTTCCAGATCCAGGGCGCAGGTTTGGTGGCTCCGTACTTGGAGGAGAGAAGAAGGCCCACGATGAGGGAGCAGAGCAGCACGAATCCGCAAAAGAGATAGTCGATCGGGGAGATAACGGTGAGGATGTCACCCGAACTGATGGAGTAGAGAGCGCGTCCGAAGTGCATAGTGTTACGACCCCCACGGAGCGGAAAGTGCGGCTCGGATACCGGACGCTATGTCGGCGGCGACAAACTTGGTGAAAAGAGCCGCGGTCTTCAGCGTTAAAGGAACGGTCTTAGTGATGAATGCCCAGACATCGGCCTTGACGCCGCCGATGGTGAACTTAGTGGGCTCGTTTTTTAATTGGAACTCCTTGCGCTCGATGACGACGACCTTTTCGGTGGCTTCCAGCAGATCGAGTTCCAGCTTGATAGCATTGGCCGTGACGTACAGGCCATTGAAGGAGTGCTTCTCCCAGCCAATCTCCAGCTTTTGCCAGATGGTTTGCGTGTCCGTGGTCGGCTGATGGATCACCTGGGGCTGATTGTGCGTCTCTGTGCGTGTGTGGATGAAGTGGTCGAAGCGCGGGTTGGTGTTGGTCTGGTGATGCACGCCGATGCGGTTGTCGACAGTCTTTCCATTCACCATAAAGGTAAAGTCGCCGTCGATGGTCCACGTCTCATTCTTGAAGACGTGACCCGTCCATGAGCCATGGAGGTTCGTGATCCGGTCGCCGGTGCGCTCCTGCCACTGCTGGCCCTGGATCAGCTCCACATCGGTACCAGTGGTGCCTGCGAGTGCCGTGGCCGACAGCATGGAACCTACCGAGAGGCTGCCGAGCTTGGTCGGTGTCTTGTCGTCCGGGCCGCCGTGGCCGCGGGTCACAACGAGGGCGGAGCCGTCGAAACCCATCTACTACTCCTTGTATTTTTCCTTCTACTTCTTTTTCTTATATCTTCGGATCTTCTTCAAATGCTCTGGTGTACTGGTTGAAGGTTTAACCGATCTCGCGTGAGAAGAACTTGCTCTTCATGTGGATGCGTCCGGTCGCGTCTAAGACGATGTCGCCGTCACACCGCAGGCTGATGAGGCTGCGCGTCGTATCGTCGGACTTCTCCGTCAGGCAGATCCATGCGTTGTTAGGCGTCGCCAGAACGACGGTTTCTTTGCCTTCCGTATCGCTGATCTGAATACGGTTGCCGGCCTTGGTGACAATGCGTTTCACATCGTTCACTTCCACATCGCCCCCGCGGAAATCGTAGCGAGGCGCCTGCTGCACGCCATTCCAGAGCGCGCCTAGAACAACCGGGCGCTCCGGATCACCGTCTTCAAAGGCGACCGCGACTTCGTCACCGACCTCAGGCATGAACATGAAGCCGCGATCGGGGCCGGCGTGCGGGCTGGCGAAGCGTGCCCAGTGCGTTTCGTCTTCCTGTTGCCAGAAGTAGCGCACGCGAATGCGTCCCATCTTCTTGGGGTCGTTATGCGCGACCACGCGCGCAGGCACCAGGCCTTCCCAGCGGCGCATGACCGGCGGCTGCGGGTCGCGATATGTCTTCCACGGTGTGCAGATGAAGCTGTTTTCGTAGCCCTGGGGTGTCCAGCGATGCTCGACACGTATCAAGCCGTATGTTCCCTTGGCATCGAGTTCGCCGTCGAGCGTGACGTCGTTGCCGGCCTTGAGCGTCTGATCGCGCGAGCCTCCAAAGCCCTTGACCGCGCTACCCATGGCGCGTTCGCTTTCAGCTTCTAACTGATCGTTGTAATCCGCCAGGGTCATGGCGCGCCCACGCTGCGTCTCAAAGCCCGCGGGCAACTTCTGCGACGCCGACTGCACGGAGCTGGTAAGCCGCTCTGCCGCTGAGTAGAACTGCGGCGTCTTCGACACCTGCTCGAAGTTATTCGACTGCATAACGTGGTGGTCATAGTGCGAGCCGGAGAAGCTCGGATTCACGCGCTCGCCACTGAGGCGAAAACGGATCAATCCGTATTCGGCACGCCACTCCAGCGTACTGCCACTCTGGAAGCTGTCGAAGATCTCGAGGCCGCTTTCGCACGGCCGCATCCATGCACCATAGTCGTCTGCGAGGCGATGCAGGAAGGAGAAGTCCGTCTCGCCATACTGCACGTAGTTGAGCGCCTTGCTGGATGAGGCATTGACGCTGATGGAAAGACCGTGCCGGCCACCTATGGTGGAAGCAACGGAGCTGAGTGTTTGATCGGCGTAGTACTGCTTGTGTGCCGTGACGTCCATCCCATAGCTGTCGCTCACGGCGACGATGGTGGCGGCATAGCTTCCCCAGATCTCGTATTCGAGATCGACACGATGCACGGTGCCGTTGAAGTGGATGTGCTCCACGCCTTGGAGATCGGTGGTCTTCACCTCAACGGATTGCCCAAGAAGATCTTCGACGGGCACACGCTGGTCCAGAGTGTCACGGCACACAACGGTGCACCACCAGTGCTGATTGACTGCCTGCACTACATCGACGGACGCAAGCAACGCCCCACCAAGCATGCCTTCGCCGATCTGAATCTGTGGAAGTGCCACGAAAATCTCCGGGTAGCGGTCTATTTCTTCCTTCGCGGAGTAATTCTAGCAACACAAGGTTAGGAGGGAGTGAATAGGCGAGAGTCTCTGCCTCAGCGAGCACGAAGCAAGCGCCCTCATCGTCCCGCGTGGGCTTGGATACTGCACCACAGTCATTGTGTAGGATTGTCGGGATGCCAAACAGATATAGAGGAAGAGGATACAGATGAACGTCTATGTACTCGCTTCACTTGCACTAGGAGGCTGCCTGATGGAAAGTATCTTGAAGGATGAAAAAGTCTACGAGCAGTATCAGGACCTGAAGAATCACTCCATGCTATGAAACTTCTTTAGGAACTAAATCTCCTTCAAAAAGACGCGTTTTGCGATAAGACACAAAGCGCTACGCCAATAAATAGAAGCTCGTGCGTAAATTCCTAGAAAAGGTTTGTCTGTAAGAACCTGTCTAATAACGATGCCTTGTTTTTTATTTCGGAGATGAGGCACGGGCTTTCGTCCTTAGGACATATTTTCTTATCAAAGGCATATTCGCTCAGAGAAAAGAGGGCCTATATCCGTGGCTAGGTAGTGTCTGATCAATCGGTATCTTTATCGTTGCTCTAGCTTTTTGGGAGTAGCCGCCGCCTTTAGAAAAGGAAACAATACCTGGGTAGAAAGTACTAGAACATAAGGGAAGTTTGTCTTAGCTTCTGTGGCATAAAAGCTGCAGGTACTCCGGAAATATGGGTATTTAAATAGGTTCTTAGAAAAGAATGCATTAGCCTCGGCAGCTAATTCACGCAGTAACCCTTTGTTGGAAATAGATACGAAGGCCCTTCTGCTACTTCAGTACTGCTGCCATTTCCCCCTTGACAAAATCATTATTGGACGAGCACCGTATCTACACGGTAAAGGACTGTGTATGTCCGCTCTTCTGCCGCGTTAGTCAAGACAAAGAATAAAAATTCATAAAGATGATACGGAGAGCTATGAAATTAGCAGCGCGTTCCATTGTCTATGTCTCGTTAGCAGCAGGTCTTCTCAGTGTCGCCGGACTTCCGTCAGCGTTGATGGCGCAGTCTAGTGATGTCGCCTCTGACGCGTTTGAGAGCCAGGCCCATGCAGCTTGGCGCGAAACCATGCACCAAACCGCCGCACCCGAAAAAGGATGTTTCCATGCGTCGTATCCTAGTACTCAATGGGAAGCGGTGGAGTGCGCCGAACCACCAGCCTATCGGTCAGCGCTGCCACAGTTCAGAGGCCGTGAACAGACACTTGGCAACGGCTCTGATTATGTCGCTCAGGCACCATCAGGACACACGATCAGCTTAGCGGCGGGCAGCTTCCCGACGGTGTCCGGTGTGACCTCTGAAAAGAGCGTCGGTGTTGCTGCCTTTGGCGGCGGGGGCATCCTTGGATCGAATGAATATACCCTGCAGGTCAATACAAATTTTGCTCATACCGCAGCTTGCGGTAGCTTCTCGGGCTGCCTGGCTTGGGTGCAATATGTCGTTTCAACCAATACCCCTGTGTCACTGACGAGCAACTCGCTTACGGGGAAAACGGAAGTATTTATAGAGTATTGGCTAATCAACTATGGGTCGAGCAATAATGCTTCTTGCCCCAGCGGGTTCATCAATGGTGGTGCGGACAACCCGGGTGTTGACTGCGTCCAGAATACGCCTGCGGTAGTGGTCTACAACGGACAACTTCCGATTACCGATCTCGCAAGCCTGCAACTCTCGGGTTCGGCTGCAGCCAATGGAACAGACAAAGCCACCGCGACTTACGGCACCGAAGCTTATACGGCGACCGTAGCAGATTCAAAGACGGATATCTCGAGTGGATGGACGCAGGCGGAGTTCAATGTGGTCGGCAATGCCGGTGGATCGGAAGCGAAATTTAATACCGGTGTGTCTCTCACTGCGAAGCTCGCCATAACGGACGGATCGACGACCGCGCCGACATGCGTATCGCCATCAAGTGTGGAGGGTACTACTGGCGAAACCAACAACCTCACGGGTAAGAGCTGCACCAGCACAGGTGGATCGGCGCCTTACATTGAGTTTGTGGAGTCTAATTAGGCGCTACAGCTCTATAACGCTCCAACAAAAAATAAGCGCCGAAATCATCTCGGCGCTTATTTTTGTAGGAGTAGCTAAACCTCCGCTAAGAACGGCGGCGGTGCTGTTGTTTTCGTAGTATGTGTGTGTTCTTTCTTCTGCCAGGTAGTCAAGACAAAGAATAACAATCCATAAAAATAATACGGAGAACTATGAAAAGTGTTATGAACTTAGCCACGCGTTCCATTGTCTATGTCTCGTTAACGGCAGGCCTCCTCAGTGTTGCCGGGCTCCCATCGATGTTGATGGCGCAGTCTGGAGACAACTCAGCGGACCAGGTCGAGAGCCAGGCGCGTGAAGCTTGGAGCCAAACCATGCACGATATCGCCGCACCCGAAGAAGGGTGCTACCACGCCTCGTATCCCAGTACTCAATGGGAGAAGGTAGAGTGCGCGGCCCCGCCAGCCTATCGGTCTGCACTGCCACAAATCAGAGACCGTGAGCAAACGCTCGGCAACGGCTCTGACTACGTCGCTCAAGTGGCACCAGGACACACGATCAGCGCAGCGGCAGGCAGCTTCTTGAAGGTGAAGGGCGTGACCTCTGAACAGAGCGTCGGCGTTGCTCTATTTGGAGGCGGGGGCATCCTTGGGCCGAATGAATATACCCTGCAGATCAATACAAATTTCGCTCACACCGCAGCTTGCGGTCGCTACTCTGGTTGCCAGGCCTGGCAGCAATATGTCGTTTCAACCAATACTCCCGTGTCACTGACGAGTGGTGAGCTTACGGGGAAGACTGAAGTATTTATAGAGTATTGGCTGCTCAACTACGGGGTTGATACGGGCGAGAATATTTGCCCGAAAGGGTTCATCGATGCTGGTCCCGATTCCAACGGACCTGGGGATGACTGTGTCCAGAATACTCCCGCTGTAGTGGTCTACGACGGACAACTCCCGATTACGGATCTCGGGGGCCTGCGATTCTCGGGTTCGGTTGCGGCAAAGGGAACAGATAAAGCCACCGCCACTTACGGCACCGAAGCTTATACGGCGACCGTAGCAGATTCAAAGACGGATATCTCGAGTGGATGGACGCAGGCGGAGTTCAATGTGGTCGGCAATGCCGGTGGATCGGAGGCGGAATTTAACAAGGGCGTGTCTCTCACTGCAAAGCTCGCCATCACTGACGGATCGCAGACCGCGCCGACCTGCATATTGCCATCAAGTGTGGCGGGTACTACCGGCGAAACCAACAACTTAATCGGCCAGAGCTGCACCGGCAATAGTGGCCCGACGCCTTACATTGAGTTTGTGGAGACTAATTAGGTGATCTCCTCTCTATAACGTTCCAATAAAAATAAGCGCCGAGATCATCTCGGCGCTTACTTTTTATTGATAGGGAGTGGACGCCCTAAAGAGCAGTCAAAGTTGCAGTACAACACGTTTCCGGAACAAAACAGAGCTCAAAGAAAAACTCGCGGTTCCACAGTTGCTGTGGAACCGCGAAGGAGGCACTACATCAACAGACAGCGTTCGCCTGTATGACCTTTTTGTAAAACTCTGCGCTTAGTTTGGGGGTTCGCTTCTGCGTAGCGAAATCGACATAGACGATACCGAAGCGCTTCTCGTATCCGTCAGCCCATTCGTAGTTGTCCAGCAGGCTCCACAGAAAGTAGCCTTTGACTGGCACACCCTCCGACACCCCGCGCTGCAGTTGTGTGAGGTAGTTGCGCAGGAACATCACGCGATCCGTATCGTAGACAGCACCCTCCGGTGTGAGCTGGTCGTCCGACGATGCTCCATTTTCGGTGATATACATCTCCTTCACACCCCACACATCGTGGACCAGCTTCGGGCCCCAATAGAGACCTTCCGGCCCGACCTTGAGCCATGGACTCAACATATGGGGATAGGAGCTAGGAGCCGGCACGACAGCATAGCCCTTCTCGGAGCTATCGGCACGAACGAACTCAGGCTGATAGACGTTGATGCCCACGAAATCCATCGGGCTGCCAATGATTTTCATCTCTTCGGCAGTAAACTTTGGAGCGTCGGCTCCGAGACGTTTGAGATACAGTTCCGTATAGCGGCCCTCCAGCAGAACGGTGAGGTACATCGCGTTCTCTTCCCGCACCGCCTTGCGTGCGGCTTCAATGTGCTCTTTCGACTCGAAGACCGGCGCCGTAATCCTGATATTTTCCGCGAGTCCAACCTTGGTGCCTGGCTTTGCCTTGGAGCGAATGGCCTGCACGGCGAGACCGTGGCCGAGCACGACATAGTGGTTCAACTGCGCGAGGCGCTTCGCATCGAGCTTGAGGCCAGGTGCATGCCTTCCCTCCAGGTTCCCAACCTCGACGAAGGTGCTCATCTCATTCAGGGTCATGAAGTGGCTCACCTTGTCCGAGAGCTTGCCTGCGGTATAGCCGGCATAGTCTGCGAACGCTTTGGCCGTGTCACGGTTCTCCCAGCCACCCTTGTCCTGCAGCGTCTGAGGAAGGTCCCAGTGATAAAGCGTGCAGAAGGGCTGAATGCCAGCTTCAAGGAGCGTATCGACCATGTTGTGATAGAAGTCCAGGCCTTGAGGGTTGGGCGCTCCTGTGCCGCTGGGAAAGACACGTGACCAGGCGATTGAGAAGCGGAAGGTCTTGAGCCCAAGCCCTTTCATGATCTGGATATCTTCCTTGTAGCGGTGGAAAAAATCGTCAGCGACGTCACCCGTGTCACCGTTGAAGGTCTTCCCGGGCGTGTGCGAGAAGGTGTCCCAAATCGAAGGACCGCGGCCTGCTTCATGCACGGCTCCTTCTACCTGATAGGAAGCTGTCGCCGAGCCCCAGAGAAAGTCGTTCGGAAAGGTTCGAGCGATCTCGGCATTGTCCGGTAAAGACGCAGAGACGCCTTCGGTGAGTCCAACACGAGGGAAGGAGAGGGCTGCGGCGGAACCGCCAAGAAGTCGGGCGAGGGTGCGGCGAGAAAAAGTATTCAACACAAAACTACTCCCTGTCGTGTAGGTCTTTCGTTAGTCGAGCAAAGCCGTTCAGGCAAAAAGGAAACGAGCTGCCGATCCATAAAGACTATTCGGACCGACAGCTCGTCGTGTTTTCCAGTCAGTACCTGTCCGCTAGAACTGTAGCTTCAGAGCGAACTGATATTGCCGGGGGGTGTAGTTCGGATCAGTCTGTGTAATCTTTCCGAAGCCGGCGTTGCCAAACTGCTGCTCCGGCTGGTTGTTATTCCGAATGTAGAAGTTGGGCGTGTTGGAGATGTTGAAGGTTTCCACGCGGAACTGCACGTTTACGCGCTGCGTGACAGGAAAGTTCTTGAAGAGGGAGAGGTCGACGTGGCGGAAATCGGGACCAAACAGCGAGTTGCGCTGCGTGTTTCCTACAGTTCCGAGAGGTTGAGGAGCGAAGGCTGAGGTGTTGAAGAACTCCGTCAGGGTCTTGTGAGTCAGACGCGCATCGGCAATCTGGTTCGGACGATCCGCGCCTCCGGAGTTTTGCGGAGTCGCACGATTGTTGAAGCCGCGCGGTTTGCATTGGCCCAGGTAATCGCAGTCGTTAGGATTGTCAGCACCGCTTCCCGTTTCGACGATTGAGAAGACCTTTCCACTCTGCCAGGCTGTGATGATATTTGTCTCCCAGCCGGCGAAGACGGCCTTCCTGATGCCGCTGAACTCTTTGCCGTACTGCAGTTCGTAGTTCAGCGAGAGAGCAAAGCGGTTTTGGATATCGGTATCTCCTTTGCCATACTCGATCTGACGGATACGAGTAGGATCGGCGTGGGACCAACCCTGATCACCCTGCTGAGAGAAGCTGCTGGCATCGTTCAATGCCTTGGCCCAGGTGTAGTTCGCATCGAAGGCCAGCCCGTGAGTAAAGCGGCGCTGAAAGGAGGTTTGCAGAGCATTGTAGTTCGAGATGCCTTCGCTCTGGATATAGCTGATACCCCCCGCATTACCAAGCTGGGTTGCGAGTTGCTTTTGTCCGTAAGCCGGATTGTAGGTAGAAGTGCCTGGGGCGAATTCTGCGGACAATGGGTTGAAGGGTGAGGGCTGGTTGATGTCGTCGATCGACTCCGGCAGATGCTGGCCGATGTTGCCGACATAGCCGATCGTGAAGACGTTGGCACCAACCTGCTGCTCAAGCTGCAGGTTGAACTGTTGAATAAGAGCCGTTTTGAAGTTTGGAGCTTCGGCCACGAAAGATAAACCGGTAACCGTCGTTAGCTGAGGGACCGCTTGAGGGGTGGTTGGAGGAGCTGGAATTGCCACCGTGCTGCTTATAACTCCCGGTGCATTGAACGCTGCGCTCGCGCAGTCTGGATTCTGTCCAGTAAACGTGCCTGTGGCCTGGTCCAGTTGAACGGCGAGGGTGGATTGGCAATTGGGGCTATACACGGAGGTGAAGGGCGCGTTCTTCAGATCGGCGTTGGAGGTGTAGTTGCCGGGGAAGAAGCTCAATCCATAGCCGCCGCGCAGCACGATGGAGGGCGTCACGGAGTAGGCGAACCCAACCCGCGGAGCGACGTTGTTGTAATTGGTTGGGATATTGACTTGTGCGTTGACACCATTCACGCCGGCGATCTTCAAGGCGTTATTGATATTTGCGGAAGTTAAGGTAAGCGCTTCTGGGAAATCGAAGTTCGAGATGTGGTTGTGCGCTTCGGTGAAGGGGGTAAACACGTCGTAGCGAATGCCCGCGATCACTGTGAGCTTTGGAGTTGCCTTCCAGCTATCCTGCACGAAACCACCGGGTTCCCAACTGCGGTAGTCGGGGGCGGCGATGTTGAAGTTACGTTGCTGGCTCTGGAAGGCTCCGAGCAGAGTAGAGGCAAGTTGATTGCTCTGTATGTCCGTCTGTGTTTGTGTGGCATTGCCTGTAGCGGATGCCGGGACGAGGTTATCCGCCGCCGTGTTGAACTGGTAGAAGCCTGCCGCCGAGGCACTCTGTACGTTGCGTGCCTGTCTGCGAACCAAGGCGAGGCCAGCTTTAATGGTGTGATTGCCCTTGGTCCAGCTCAGCGTACCCGAGTACTGGAAGGTATTGTCGACGTCCTGCAGAGGTACATAGGCACCGTCGCCAATATCACCGAAGGGGCCGATGGAGACCGGCGTCAGAGAGTTGGCAAAAGGACTAAAGGAGGTCATGCTTGCTGGAAAGCCGACGGTCTGATCTAGATTCTGTCCGTAGTTGAGTGGGAGGGAGAGGTTATTGATGCGAGTAAATCCCGCGCGCAGGTCGAGCAGCAGGTTTGAAGTGAAGATATGGGTGAAACCGAAGGAATACTGCTGCGCTACATCGGTTGCAGGGCCGTCGAAGTTGTATCTGCCGCCGCTGATCTGAATGCCATTCACCGTTCCAAAGTTCGGCGGAGTAACGGTGTCGACCTTGCTATAGGCGAAGCGCCCGAAGAACAGGTTGTGATCGTTGAACTTGTGATCGACCCGGGCATCATAGGTGTTGCTGGTCTGCGTCTTGTTCGGGCTGATGGTGAAGTTGCCGGAAAGCACGGTAGGGTCAGTATTGGTGGGTGCCGGGAAGAGCTTCAGATAGTTCAGCATGATCGGATTGATTGGTATTGGCGTTCCCGTAAGCGTGCCGTTGTACGCCTGAAGGGTGCCATTGGTCTGCGAGAACAGAGCCTGGGGAGTTCCACCATTTTGGCTGTTGATGTCGTCCCACTCGGGGAGGGTCGGTACGGTGCCGGTATAGGTAACGCCCGAGACCTGCCGGAATCCCTCATAGTCGAAGTAGAAGAACGTCCTGTCCCGAAAGATGGGACCGCCGATACTGCCGCCATACTGATTCTGACGCAGCTCTGGCTTCCTTCCGGTAGTCTGGAAGACGTTGCGGCCATCGAAGATGTCATTGCGGAAGTACTCGTAGGCCGAACCATGGAACTTGTTCGTTCCGGATTTGGTGACGATGTTGATGACACCGCCGGCCGTACGTCCAGCCTCTGGCGCGTAGCTGTTGGTCTGGATCGTGATCTCCTGAATGCCTTCGACGTTCGGTTTCACGCCGATCGTACCGATAACACGTTCGTTATCGTCCAGGCCATCGACCACCCAGTTGTTCAGCGCCTCATCCTGTCCGTTGACGGAGAGGCCGTTGGCGTTGGTGCGGCGATCGTCGGGGCGGCCGCCACTGCCGAGACCGTTGCCGGCACCCTCATTGGCGCCAGGAACCAGGTCGATAAGCTGAACGAAGTTACGACCGTTCAAAGGAAGATCCTGCACTGCCTTGGCCGTCACGGTGGAACTTACGGTGGCGCTGTCGGCCTGGAGTAGGGGTGTCTGGGCCTCTACGGTTACTGTCTCTGTTGTGCCGCCGGTCTCCAGGTGGACGTCTGCGCGGGCGCGATCTCCCGCTTCTACTGCCACGTTCGATGTCGTTGCGGTCTTGAATCCGGCGATCTTCACCGTTACGGAGTAGCGTCCGACCGGGAGCAGGGTGAAATCGTACTCGCCGCTGTCGTTCGACACGGTCGTGCGCTGAAGGTTGGTGTCCAGGTTGACCAAGGTGATGTTTGCCTTGGGGACTACCGCACCTGTGCTGTCGGTCACGGTTCCAAGGATGTCGGCGGTGGTCAACTGGGCAAGCGCTGCCCTGGATCCGAAGGTCGCGCTGCCGATCAGGAACGCCATCAGGACGATCAATCGTCCCGCCTGCCGGAAGAGGTTTTCGCACTGGCCTGTGCGGTGTTGCTTGTGCTGCGTTTTCTCGATCATTTGTCGTTTCCTGTCTCGTAAAGTCATTGAGCCCTGAATCGGATTCAATTCATGGGGGTATATGGATGGGTTCGCCGTCACGGTTCACGACATCCAAAGGTTAGTTTTTAGTTCGGCAGGGATCATAGGTAGCAGTTTTCATAGCTGTATAGGGTTCATCTGGTATCTCACCGTAGGTAAAGAGCTATTTCCAAGTAAATCCGCTGTTTTCCACCAAAGGTAAAGAGAGGGTAAAGAGAGTTATTGTCATGGGGGCCGGGGTTAGCCTATGCTGGGCAGCAGCTTTAAAGAGGTACTCGGATGAATCCTGTGGCCGACGAGAACAGCGTTTGGATCCCAAGGACGGAGGAAGACAAGGAAAAGGTCAGACAGCAGATGAATCGTCTGCTCGAGACCAGCCATTTCAAAAACAGCAAGCGCTATCCTTTGTTGTTCCGCTTCATCGTCGAGGAGACGCTCGAAGGCCGGGGCGAATTCCTAAAAGAGCGCCTGCTGGGCATCCACGTCTTCGATCGTCCGGCAGATTACGACACCGCGACGGACCCCATCGTACGGGTCACCATCGCCGAGATTCGCAAGCGGATCGCTCAGTACTATCACGAGGAAGCGCACGACTCGGAGATGCGGATCGAGCTGCTGCCGGGTCGCTATGAGCCTGAGTTTCGTCCCCGCAAAGAGATTGGGACCGATCATCCAGTACTTGGGCCGGCCCATATCTCTACGAACGGCCATATAGCCGAGTCTGCCCATGTGGAAGCTCAACCCATCGCGACCGCCTCAACCCGGTCGGGCCGCAAACACCTGATTCGATATGTCTTGGGAGTAGCGGCTGTTCTGCTCCTTACCGCCGGGGCAGGTCTTTTCTGGCGATGGGCCCGTCCGTCGGCGCTCGAGCAGTTCTGGGGACCACTTCTCTCGAACCGCCAGACAGTCGTCTTTTGCCTGCCGATGGAAGCAACGAAACAGGGCTACAACACTGCGGCGGCCGCTGGGATTTTGGTTCAGGATCATACCGCCACACCGGATCACGCTAATCCTCCGGCCGCCGCCCCTGCTCCTGAGGCTCCTCTCATCGACACGTTTCTCGCTCACGAGACCCTGGGAGAGAACGTTGTCTTTTCCGATGCCCTCGCGACCCTACATGTCTCCAACTTTCTGGCGGCGCATAACCGCGAGTCCAGCTTCCGGCTCAACACGGCCACGACCCTCGACGACCTGCGGCAGGGACCAGTGGTGTTGATCGGCGGCCTCGATAACCAATGGACTCTGCGCTCGCTCTCCCCCCTCCGTTACCGTTTCGCTGGGACCAGCCAGGAGGAGTACTGGATTTCGGACAGCAAAAACCCTGAGATGAAGGACTGGGGACTCAATTTGAAGGCCTGGCTCGCCGACACCAAACGCGACTTCGCCATCATCGCGCGCGTCCACGATGAATCCACAGGGCAGGTCGAGGTCATCGTTGCAGGAATCGGCATGAGCGGGACTGCCGCCGCCGGCGAATTCCTGGTCGATCCCAGGCAGATGGAGAAGCTTCGCCTGCGCGTGGGTCCCGGGTTCCGGGACCACGACTTCGAAGCCGTATTGAGCACGGATGTCGTCAACGGAATAGCAGGCACGCCCAAGATTCTGACGGTAGCCGTCTGGTGAGTCGTAGGAGCGTCTGTTTTTCGTCGTCATCCTGAGCCAACGGCGAAGGAACCCCGCATTCGTAGGGGCACAGAAGTAAGCCGCGCCACAAATATTTGCCGATCTCACGGCTGGTTCTTCCACAACAAGGGAACGTAATACTCCTCGAGATACCAGGAGGCCAAAAAGAGAAGAGCCATCCCTGCCACGGCCCAGAAAAACATACGCACAGGCAGAGTAGACATCAGGGAGCCCTGTGCCTTCGAGTTTTCAGGAGAGGGCCAGGAAAATAGAAGCCCACTCGCGAAACAGACGCAGCCCGCAAGCGCAATCTTATAAAACGCCAGGGCGAGGCGTTCCTCCCATCGGGTTCCAGGCACGAAGAACGCGCTCATCATCACTGGATACAGAGACAGAATGCTGAGCAGGAAAGACATCGCTTTGCTGACTTCAAGAAGCATTCACCGACCCCCTCTGGCAGAGATCCGCGGTATTTTGATCCAGTGCGATACAGACGAGAACGCTAACGCCCGTAAACGCTCTGTCCGTATTCTATTCCCGTTATCTCCTCAGGCCTTGGGTCGGTAGGCAAGGAAGAAGCCGGCAGGAACAAGGAAGACGGTCAGGATAACGGAGAGCGTCAGTCCACCGATCAATGCCTGTGCCAGCGGGGCGTATTGTTCGCTACCCTCGCCGAGCTTGAGTGCCATCGGCAGCAGGCCAAGGAGTGTTGCCAGCGAGGTCATAAGAATAGGCCGCAGACGAACACGGCAAGCCATAATGATCGCCTCGCGTACCCCATGCCCTTCGCGAATAAGATGGTGTGCGAACTCAACGATCAAAATGCTGTTCGACAACACGATGCCCGCGAGCATGACGACACCCATCAGTGACATCACATTGAGAGTCGTGCCCCAGAGCAGCAGCGCAACAAGGACACCCGTAATCGCTGGCGGAAGCGCGAGCAGAATAATAAACGGATCGAGGAACGACCGAAACTGCGCGACCAGGATGAGATACAGCAGTACCACGGAAAGGGTAAGTCCTATGGCGAAGCTCTTGAAGGATTCGTTCATCGATTCCACGCTTCCCGCAAGGGTGGCATCCATGCCGTGTGGCGTCTGAGTCGTAGCAACGATCTGCTCAATCTCTTTTGTAATGCGGCCAAGATCTTCTTTTTCAGGGCGCACGTAGATGTCGACGTTCCGGCGAATCTGCATATGATCGAGTTCGGTAGGCGCGTTGAAGGGTTGAATATCGGCGACCATATCAAGTCGTGTGGGTTGTGTGATGTCCGCGCCGTGCAGTGGGATCGCCTTCAGATCGTCGATCGTCTTAATCTGCCCATCCTTATATTGGACGGTAAGGAAGTAGTTGTTTCCTGTATTCGGATCGATCCAGATACTGGGTGCGATCATCAGATTCGATGTAAGCGCTGTAATGACATTCGAGACAACTTCACTTTCGGTTAATCCCAACTCGCTGGCACGGGTACGATTGATGTTCAGTCGAAGGGATGGATAGTCGATATCTTGCGGAATATAAACGTCGGCAACGCCGTGGATTCCGCGAATTCGAGCAGCGATGGTCTGCGCTACACGGTAGTCCGCATTCACGTTCTGTCCGGCCACACGGATATCAATGGGTGCCGGCGCTCCCATGTTCAATACGCCGTCGACCAGGCTTCCGGAAGAGAAGAACGTTTGCAGTTCAGGCATCTCCTGGGCGATGCGGGCTTTGACGCGATCAATATCGACAAAGCTGCTTACATGGTGTCCCGGGTTTAATGCCACCTGCAGAAAACCCGTATGCATGGCGGAGTTCGGCGAAAACAGCGACGAGAAGCCTGGGTTCAATCCGACGTTCGCGACCGTCATATCGAGGTCGTGCGCAGGCACGGTTCTCTTCACCAAATCTTCGAGCCGAGCTGTCTCTTTAATCGTGTCCTCTAAACGAGTACCGGAGGGCGCTTTATAGTTGATGACAAACTGACCGGGATCCGTGCGCGGGAAGAACGAGAGCCCCAAAAGAGGAAATAGAAGTAAGCTCAATACGAATCCAAGCGCAGACCACAACAACGTAGCGCGCGGCCATTCAAGCACGCGTTTGACGAGCATGTCATAGCGCAGTAGCAACGCATCGAACCCTTGATTGAAGCGAGCGGTGAAACGTGTCCCAAAGCCGGACTTCGATTCTGGCTGGGCGGTTACCTGTTCCGGCATCGCGTCTGACCCGGCACCTATCTCTTTATGCGCCTCAGACTCCGAGGAGAGCTCTGCGTGTGTGTCCCCATGCGGCGCTTTGATAAACATGGCACAGAACAAGGGAACTACCGTGAGCGCAACGAAGTAAGACGCAAAGAGAGAAATCACGACAGCTACCGCAAGCGCGGTAAAGAGAAAACGGCTTACGCCATAGAGCAGTGTCACAGGAAAGAAAACGACTACTGTAGTTAGCGTGCCGGCGAGCACTGGCAGTGCTACTTCTCTGCCGCCTTTCTCTGCAGCAACTCGAGGAGAATCGCCGCCTTCCATATGACGGAAGATGTTCTCCAGCACCACAACGGAGTTATCAATCAGCCTGGAAAGTGCAAGCGCGAGCCCCCCGAGCACCATCGTATTTACCGAGCCGCCCGTGATGTACAGCACAAAGAACGTAGCGAGAATGGAGAGCGGGATGGAAAAAAACACCGCCACGGTCGCACGTATGCTGCCCAGAAAAACGAGAATCATGAGACAAGTTAGAAAGAGTCCTACTCCTCCCTCATGCAGTAGAGTCTCAATGGCTGTGCGTACGAAACGCGATTGATCGAAGACAACCTTGGTGACCAGATTCGATGGCACGTCATAAAGCTTCTTGAGCACGTCACGTGTGCCGTTCACAATCGAGATGGTGTTGGAATCGCCACCCTGCTTGAAGACCGGTAGATACACCGCATCTTTTCCGTCTACGCGCACCATGTTGTATAAGCGGCTGAACGCATCTTTTGCGGTTGCTACATCGCCTACGCGTACCGGAGACTGCCCGACCATTTTGACGGGCACCTGTTCGATGTCTGCGGGGCCCTTCAACATGGAATTGGTATAGATGTTGTAGTCGTAGGGGCCAATCTCCACATCGCCCGCAGGAAGCACAACGTTGGCCTTATTCACGGCACGTACTACATCCATCGGACTAAGCTGGTTGGCCTCCAGCTTGTATGGATCTGCGTACATCATGATCTGCCGCCAGCTTCCGCCGAAGGGTTGCGGAACGGAGGCGCCTGGAACACCGGCAAGCTGATTGCGCACAAAATTCTGTGCCAGATCTTTCAGCTTCGTTTCACTTAGGCCCTGACCCTGCAGGGTTACAAGAGCAACTGGAAGATTGGACGCATCTTCTTTCAGCACGATAGGCGGATAGGTCCCCGGCGGCATATCGTGCATATCGGCCATCGCCAGGGTAGACAACTGTGCAGCGGCAGAGTCTGCGTTCGTTCCAGCCCGAAAGTACACCTTGATGAGGCTTACACCGGAGAGCGAGCGGGATTCGATGTGGTCGATGCCGCCGGCGAGTGTAAATTGCCGTTCCAGATGATACGTAATGTTCGTTTCAATCTGCTGCGGCGGCATGCCGGCATAGAACGTTGCAACCGCAACCACAGGCAAGTTGACTGGAGGAAACATATCGATCGGCATTCGCGCCGTGCTCACCGTACCCAAGATAGTGACCAAAAGGCACAGCACGACCAAAAGGTACGGATTCCGAATGGCAAATCCAGACATAAACTCTTACCCCTAAACGCTAATTGTTGGTGGAGCCGTTGCTCTCATAACCGGCTGGCTGAGGATTTACTTTTTCGCCTGCAGAAAGAGTGGTGTGGCGACCGACAATTACGGTGTCGCCCTGCTGAACGCCGGAGAGAATCTGGACACGCGTCGGCGTTTGCACTCCCGTAGTTACGGGGACCACGACAACCTTCCCATCGCGGACAAGGTAGGCTGACTCCGCATTCCCTCCGAGTCCTTCTACTCCATCCAAAGGCACGCTCAAGACATTCGTGCCCGACGCCTCGTGCAGACGCACCTCCGCGTACATGCCTGGAATCAAGAGTCCTTTGGGATTGGGTACATCGACCTCCGTGCTCATGGTGCGCGTCGAGGTCTGCAGCGTATCCGCGTAGCGAGTGATCGTTCCTGGAAATGTCTTACCCAGCGTGACTACGTTTACGCTTACCTGCTGCCCATCCCGAATCTGCGCCGCATCGTTGACCGGTACAGGAAAGATAAGGCGCAGCAGATCATTCTGTGCCAGTTGAATGATAGGCATGGCCTGTGTCTGCGAGGCTGTTCCAGCCTGAATCATGGAGCCTGTGTTGGCGTAACGTTTCGTCACAACGCCAGTGAAAGGGGCCCGAATGGTTGCGTAGGCGAGCATGGCCTCCGTGCGCGAACGTTCGGAGGTAGCTTCCGTCAGACCTTCCTTCGCCGCGCGCAGCTCGGACTGCGCGCTTGCCAACTGAGCTGAGGCTTCGAGATCGTGCGACTGTGCAACGTCGACCTCCTGCCGTGGCACTAAGCCGGCGTTCTTGGTGGAGACATCCAGAATGCGCTGATAAGAGAGATGCGCGATTGCGGCCCCTGCCTCCGCCCGCTTAACCGCGCCTTCCGCCGTCAAAATATTTGCCTGTGCCGCGGCAACACCGGCAATCGCCTTACCCATCTCGTCCTGCAGTTCAGGAACTTCAAGCGTGGCCAGCAGATCGCCTTGCCGCACATGGTCGCCGATATCGACACGAATGATCTTGACGTAACCCGCGACCTTGGCCATCACGTCGACGTCCTGGTAGGGAACAAACTCAGCGGTAAGCACCAGGTCATTCGTGAGTGTTGCAGGAACGGCGGTTGCGACCGGCACGTTCGGCACATCCGCAGCGACGACGGGTGTCGCTTGATGGCACGAGGTCAAGCCTGCCGCTCCGGTAGTGAGTGCCGCGAGCGCCAGCATTCGTAGGCGAAGAGCCATAGCGTGTGATCCTTTCAATTCAACAATCCTGCGGCGTAATCCAGATCCGCGCGGCTCATGAGATAGCTGTAAGTGGCATCGGCTGCGCCGATCTCGGCAGAAGTCTCGTTGAGCTGCGCCTCATTGAGTTCCACAATGCTGCCCAGGCCGGCGTCGTAGCGAGCCTTAGCCAGACGAAGCGCCTCTTTGCTCTGCGCCACCAGCCGCGCGGAGACATCGAGGCTGCGGAAGGCCTCATCGGCGCGATACCATCCATCGCGCACCTGCTCATTGACTTCGAGCTTCAACTCTTCGGCATCGCGCGTTCGCGCATTGGCCTCCAGCTCAGCTTCACTGCGCCGCGCTGCAAATAGTCCACCGTTGAACACGGGAATATTCAGATTGAAGCCCGCAGCTGCGTAGTTATCGTGCAGCGTGTGATCGTGGAACGGAATCTCGCCCGCCGCTCCTGCTGCGCTAAGCGTGGGATAGCTCAATCGCTTTTCCGCGAGCGCGAATTGAGCCGCCGCCTTCTGCTGAGCCTGCGCCGCACTGAGGTCGGCGCGCTGCGTGTCTGCCTGCGGAAGCAGTGATGTGGGATCGGCATCCAGCGGTGCCGGCAGTGCGACATCCGCCACCGGCGAAACGATCGGTTGCTGCACTCCCATTGTGCTCGCGAGGTGAACCCGCATCTGTTGCACGGTGCTTTGCGCGCGCACGACAGCAAGCTCCGCTTCGCTCTCAAGCACACCCGCGAAGTTCACGTCGAGGGTGGAGCGAAGCTGGCTCTGCGCCAGCGCGCCAATCTGCCTCGAGATCAGCTTGCGATTGTTCAGTGCATCGTCTGCCGCATGAAGCACGGCCTCCGAGCCCAGCACCTCGTAGTAGGCCTTGCGCACATTGAGCTTCACCTGTGCCGTGGTGAGCGTTGCAAGATCGGCCTGCGCCTCGGCACTCGATCGCGAACTGGCGATCAGCGCGCTGGTCCTTCCGAAATCCGTCACAAGCTGGACAAGATTTCCTCCGTAGGCAAAGCGATCTGAAATCGACGAAGTAGTGAGTGCACCTGCCGCAGTAGCCGTGCCGGTATCGGCCACGCCGACGCCTGTCGCGTTGAAAGCAATCGTCGGGTACAGGCTCGATCGGGCTTCCCTGATCCGCTGCTGCGAAGCACGAGCCCGCAATTGCGCGGCCAGCATGCGAGGCTGATTGGCAATCGCAACCGTCTCGGCCTGAGCGAGTGTCAGGGGTGACAGCGTCTGCTGGGCTGCAGCAGGATTTGCAGCTTGCGCCTGCGATAAAAAGCTCGCGGAGCAGAGTACGACGCCGAATACTGTACGGGCCAAATTGCCGGCAACATTTCCATACCTCATCAGGCGAGCACTCTCTCCGCGGTTGCGATGTTTTTGAGGATCTCTGTAGGGTGCGCTTCGACCAGGCCATCGGTAACCATAGCCAGCAGCTCCGGCAGGATCGCGCTGACCTTCTCCCTCGTATCGAGGAACTGGATAACGACCGGGAGGTGCTCACCCTCAACACCTCCCTCATCGCTCGTATGCATCTGCCGATGGAAGCCGAAGCCGGCGTGGGCTCGATATTCTGTGGCGCCCGCAATGCCTTGCCGATGCAGGAAGGCAAGGATGTCATTGGGGAGAAAGCCGCTTGTCGAACCGGTGTCCCTGTTGAGATACACCGTTACCTTGAACGCCGCTCCAGCACTAAGCATTGAATCTCCAAAGAAGGCAGAACACCAGGGGATTAGAGCGTGCCTACCGGCTCGCAACGGTACTATCCGTCGACCGAACTTCCAGCAGCGCCGTGCTGTTCTTCCAGACCTTCGGAGCAACCCGGTTGGAGCTCAGCACCAACGTCGAAGGCTCGCCCGTTCTTCCGGTCTGCTGCAACGTCGTGCCCGTAAATCCATACAGGCCGCAGGCCGATGCCGAATAGAGCCCCATCGACTCTTCCGTATCGCTCGCATCGCAACCATTCGGCGAATTCCCAACAGACGAGATGAGATGGGCATATACGCCACCGCGCTTGTTGTAGCCGACAACGTCTCCGCTCTGCGAGACAACCTCTTTCTGCGAGGGCGTCAAAACATCGCCGCCTATCTGCGTGCGGGTAGCAATCGTATCGTCCGTGCCCATCGACTCCGTAGCACCCCATGAGGTGAGAGGATCGGCGATAGCGCGAACATAGACATTTAGCGGCAGCGTAATGGAGTTGGAGCTGACGTTGTCGAAGTGAACCGCAAGGGTCGACTGCTTCTGCGCGGCATAGGGAGTCTTATCGAAGGCGAAGCCATTGGCGGCCACGACGTGTCCCGTGACCTCCGCACCAGCGGCCAGCGTTCCTCCTCCGGCAAGCGAGACGGGTTGTGTCGTTCTGGCATGTACTACATCGCCCGTATGCGCATGGTTGGCATCAAAGCCACGGGTGAACACAATGGGCAGCGTTGTCTTTGGTGCAAGCTGTTCTGTAGTGGCTGCATGTCCGCTCTGGGCGAGCAACAGGGGCGTGCAGCAAAGAGCGGCTGCGATGAGGAGATTGAGTTTCATGGTCAACACCATCCTTTCAACAGCCTGAGTTGACCACGCAATCCCCTTACACTCCGCTTACAACTCCCTGACATTTGTTGCCATCTACTTGCTCCTGGCGTAGCAGTGAGACATCATCATCTAGTGCAGAAGGCCCCCGCAACACGACGTGTCCTGGTTGTTGAAGACGACAGGAAGATGGCAGATGCGCTGGTGAGCGGCATCAAGGCCGGCGGCTACGACGTCAGCGTCGCCCGCACCGGAGAAGAGGGATTCTTTCTCGTACACAAGCTCTTTCCCCAGCTTCTTGTGCTCGATCTCAATCTTCCTCAGCGCGGTGGCCTCGAGATACTCCGCCAGATTCGCGCGCAGGCGCTGGATATCCGCATCTTGATTCTTACCTCCAACAACTCCCCCGAAGATCGCGTCGCTGGCCTGAACGCAGGCGCGGACGACTATCTCGGCAAGCCATTCTCTTTTCCTGAACTGCTCGCTCGTATCGGCGCGCTCTTGCGCCGCGTGCAGGCGCCGGCAACAGCTGCTCTGCTCCGCATCGCTGACCTCGCGCTGGATACGGAGAGCCGCACCGCCAGCAGGTCGGACGTTCGCCTGGACCTTACGACCCGCGAGTTTGACCTTCTGCTCTACCTCGCTGAAAACCAGGGCCGCGCCGTCTCGCGAGAGATGCTCGCCAAGGATGTGTGGAAGGAGAACTCAAGGTTCACGCCGCTCGACAATGTCATCGATGTGCAAATGACCCGCCTTCGCCGCAAACTGGACGATCCCTTCGCGGTCAAACTCCTGCAGACGATTCGCGGGGTTGGCTTCATTCTGCGGGAACCCAGGCCATGAAGATCTTTCCCTCCAGCCATATTCGGACACGGCTCACCATGTGGTATGTCGCGGTCCTCGCCGGCATTCTCGCTGTCTATGTCGCAGTCGTCTTTATCTTCCAGTACGGCCTGCTCGAACGTCAGATGTTTCATGATGAAGTTCAGGATGTCGAGACCGTAGAAGGCCTGTTGTTCTTCGACGCCCAGGGACAGCTCCACCTGCAGCAGGACTACTACTCTCATCCCCACTCGCACCTTCTGGTCGATCGGTTGATGGAGGTCCGTGACTTGTCCGGCACTGTCCTCTATCGCACCGGTACCCTGAATGGCCTTTCTCTGGGCGGTCCCTCTCACCCTAATGAAGGAAGCAACTCCTTCAATGAGCGTTCCATCAAGCTCGAAGATGGGACGCATGTGCTCGTCATCAGCCACCTGCATCCTGTCGCCGGCAGACAGGTGCTCATACGGCTCGGATACAGCCTCGCTCCGCTCCGCGAGCGAATGCTCCAGTTCTTTCTGCTCCTGTTGGTAGCCATGCCGGTTGGCCTGGTGATCGCAGGGTTCGCGGGCTACAACATCGCGAGACGGGCCCTCATTCCGTTGGACGAGATGGCCGCGCGTGCGGAACAGATCACTGCCAGCAACCTGCAGGAACGCGTTGTGGTGGAGAACGAACATGATGAGCTCGGGCACATGGCCAGAGTCCTCAACCATCTATTGCAGCGCCTGGAGCAGGCCTTCTCTCAGCTGCAGCGGTTCACCGCGGACGCCGCCCATGAACTCAGGACCCCGCTTGCCTCCCTTCGCGCCGCCGGTGAGATCGCGCTTCAGGAGACTGAGGATGGCGAAGGGTACCGTGAAGCCATCAGCAGCATGCTCGAAGAGACGGTGCGTCTCAACCAGACGATCGAAGGGCTCCTGATGCTCTCCAAGGCGGAAGTCGCGCACCTCGAAGCGCTCGACGAGTTTCTCCTGCCGGAGCTCGTCAACGAGATCCTCGTCCTGTTGGAAGTGGTCACAGACGAAAAGCAGATCACCGTGCAGCAGGAACAGGACGATCATGTGCGGCAAACAATCTCCGCGGACCGCAGCCTTATACGAGCCGCTCTCTTGAATGTGCTGCACAATGCAGTCAAGTTCTCCAGCGTTGGTTCCACCCTGCGGATCAGCTACTCCCGTGTCACCGTATCTTCTTTCGAAGCGGAGCGTGTGTGCATTCACGATGGCGGCCCTGGCATTCTGGCAGGCGACCATCAGCGCGTGTTCGAGAGATTCTTTACCGGCAGGTCGTCGGGAACTTCGTCGAACAGCGGTGCGGGCCTCGGCCTTTCGATCGCCAAGCTCGCAGTCGAGCGCAGCGGCGGAAGCATCTTCTTCGACGAATCTGTCCAGACCGGTGCACGTTGCTGTATCGATCTTCCTCTGGCGCGACAGGCCAAAGCGTAAAAGACCGCTAACTATGCGGCAAATCGTTCCAGATGGCCCCTCGGATCCCCGATTTTACGCCATGCGACTACACTGGATACATGCACGCCCACGCGAAACCCGGCGGCTCGATGCAGCGCATCCTCAAGTTTTCGCTTGCGCTCACGCTGCTCTATATCCTTGCGACGTTGTTCTTCGGCCTGCGTGCCCACTCGCTCGCACTGGTCTCCGAGGCTGGGCACAACGTCTCCGACTTCCTCGCGCTCGCACTCAGCTTCGTTGCGGTATGGCTGCAGACGCGGCCGGCAACCGACCAGCGCACCTTCGGCTATCAGCGCGCGGGCGTTCTGGCGGGCTTCGTCAATGCCCTCAGCCTTCTAGTGCTCGCACTCTGGATCGCCGTCACCGCCCTGCAGCGGTTCTTCCATCCGGTTACGGTAGAGCCACACCTGATGATGGCCGTAGCCGCCGCCGGTGTGGTCATGAACGGCGCCATCGCCGGGCTGCTTTGGAAGTTCTCCGGCGACGTCAACATCCGCAGCGTCTTTCTCCACATGCTGGGCGACACACTCTCGACCGCCGCGGTCATTCTTGGCGGCCTGGCCATCCTGTTCACACACCAGCAGTGGATCGACCCGCTGCTCTCGCTCATCATCGCCGCGATGATCCTGTGGAGCTCCTGGGGCATTGTGCGCGAGACGCTGCACATCCTCCTCGAAGGCACACCCCGCTCACTCGACCTCAATGAGATACGCACAGCCATGCAGGGTGTGGAAGGCGTCGTCAACGTGCATGACCTTCATGTCTGGAGCCTGACCTCCCAGTCGCACGCACTCTCCAGCCACGTGCAGGTCATCGAGATGCAGCTTGCGGAGAGCGAAGCGGTGCTGGAGCGCATCAACCATCAGCTTCGCGACCACTTCGGCATCCACCACTCGACGATCCAGATCGAGGTCACCGACTGCCCCACGGTCGATGGCTGCGTCTCCCCGCCGGAGCCGGACGTCATCGACGGTCACTCGCACCATCACCACGGCCCAGGCGGCCATCACCACGACCACGAGCACAGCCACGCGCACTGAGTAAGCACTGCTGCTCAAGGCGTTTCGTTTTTCACACCACCACAAAACCGTCATCCTGAGCGAAGTAGCTCGCGTACTTTGCGAGCTACGCAGTCGAAGGACCCCGAGAGCGCTCGTTTCGCCTATAGAGTCCGATCCTTTTCAACCAGAGATCTTGCCTGTCCGCCCCGGCCGCATGGGGAGAAAAGGTCCAAGCTGCATAGGTGACCTCGACACCTTCGGGGTCCTTCGACTGCGCGCCGTCGAAGGCGTCTATCACGCCATAAATCTGTTAGGCGCTTCGCTCAGGATGACGATTTTGTGGTGAGTTTCAAGGGAAACCCCTAACGCTCTACTGCCCAGGCTTCAACACCCTCTCAAAAAACTTCGCCGCCGCCTCATAGCTGGCAAGCCAATCCCGATGCAACAAAAAGTCATGCACCTCATCGGGAAAGATAAGCTCCTCAAAAGGCACACCCCGAGCCCGCAATGCATCGGCGAGTGCCGGTGTCTCGGCATAAGAGACTTCGGGATCATCGTCCCCGTGGATAAAGAGCACCGGCGAACGCCACTTCGCTACATCCGCCATCGGTGAGCTGACGCGAGCCTTTGTGGCGATCGCATCCTTCTCTGCATTGTTGCCGCGCAGCCACTTGGCATCGTCGTCTTCGAGGATCCAATCGTGGACCCCATGAAAGTCCACGCCTGCCGCAAACAGGTCGGAGTTGCGTGCCAGCGCCAGCGCCGTGAGATAACCGCCATAACTCCCGCCCCACACACCGATATGCTTCAGATCGACATCGTCGCGCGAGTGCAGATACGCCGCCGCCGCGAGTACGTCGTTGTACTCCGCGGCGCCATCCGCACCTGAGCCCTCGCACCGGTAGAACTCCATCCCATAGCCGATGCCGCAGCGGTAGTTCACCGAGAGCACGATAAACCCGCGTGAGACGAGGTACTGGTTCATCGCATAGGCATTGGAGTAGTAATCCATCGCCGGATAACCAAGCATCATTTGCCGCTCCGGCCCGCCATGAAAGAAGACGATGACGGGAAGTTTGGAACTTTGTTTTCGCTCGGGGAGGAACAACTGCCCATGGAGATCAATGCCATCGCTAGAACGGAATAGCACCTGTTGTGGCGTAACTAACGCAGCCGGATAGTCCTGTGGCAAAGCCCCGGGATGCAGCGGCGTAAACTTTCCATCCGCAGTTACGATCACGGGATGTGAGGGAACACGAGCATCGCTCGCAATCGCGGCAATCTCGCCGCCGGCTGCAATCTGCGGATGGGTCTCGATGCCGCTGCCATGCGTAAGCGCGATCGGCCCAGAGTCTTTGCTGGTAAGGTCAATCTTCCACAGATGGCGGCGGTCCACGTCAGAAGCATTTGCAACCGCAGAATTCGAAGCATAGAAGACAGTTCGCCCTTCCGCACTGACAGTGGCATCTTCAACCTCAAACGCCCCAGGCGTAAGCAGCCGCGGCTGCGATCCAGGTTTATCAGCCTGTAGCGAGTAGAGATGCACCCATCCATCCGCTTCGCTGAAGAAGAGCAGCTTGCCGCCCGCCGCCCAGAACAGACGCGGGCTCCCGCTTGAAAGATGCGGCGTCACGCTCCCGCGCTCGTTCGCTTTAGGGGAGTAAAGAGTATGCGCCTCGCCGCCGGTCACATTCGCAAGCTGGATCGACCATGGATACGCCGAGACGCGATTCGCTGCAAACTCCGGAGCCTCCGTGAACGGCTTACGCAGCCACGCGATCTCTTTGCCATCAGGCGAGAAGTTCGGTGCGAAGTCGCTGCCAGTAGAGGGTGAGAGGAAGCGCAGTGTGTGCTCCCCCAGATCGAACATCCCAATAAAGCTGTGATCTCTGCGATGGCTGACGAATGCCAGCAGCTTGCCGTCGGGCGAGAGCGTCAACGAACTCGCCGTGCCACGATCGAAGACGAGTTGATGCGCGGCGCTGGGCGAGGCCATGGAGGAAGAACGCCCGGCAGACCATATCTGGCCTCCATGCACGAACAACACGCTTCGCCCATCGCGCGAAAACAACGGCGAGTGGCCTTCTCCGAGCAGCACGGGCTGGCTGCCCGGCTGGTTGCCGAGCCCGATCGGCTGCACCCAGACTTCCACTGGTGTCGCGCGCTGCAGATGCGCTGGGTTCGCCGGCTTGTCGTCGGCACCTGTCTCTGCGCCACGGCTGTAGGCGATGCTTGTCCCATCCGGCGCCCAGACAAGGCCATCGAGATCCTGTCCATCGTCTTCGCTGTACTGCGTAATCTGCCGCGCGGAATCTTTCGGCCCACCTATCCAGAGATTGCGTCGCCCTTCGGCATTCTCAACCCACGCAAACCGTGCGCCCTCTGGGGCAGCTGTGAGCGAAAGCGCATAGGGCGCGCTGAGAATCTGTTGCAGCGTAAACGGTTGCTCGGCAGGTGCCGAAGTAGCGGCGGCGAGGGTCAACGCGAGAAAGATAGGCGGACAACGCATATCGGGAAGACTAGAGCATTTTCGGCTTAGCCGTATACAGGGGCGGAAGCCGCATGCGTGGTTTTCCCCCAGAAAAACCACCATTCTAATCTTTCGGGGTGACGAGTAAAGCCAAAATGCTCTATCAGCGAGGCTGGCTACTATGCATCCAACTCAAGCAGGAAGGAGGGTGCGTTATGTCGCAGGCCCACATTCAGGACCACGTCGAACTGATCGCGAAACAGGAGCAGGAGTTCCTCTCTCAGCGGACCCGGACGGAGCGGCTCACCGATTCGATTGCCGGGTTTATCGGAAGCCTCACGTTTGTTGTGGCGCATCTCTGCCTGTTTGCCCTATGGATTGAGCTCAACCTGTTGCCTCACCTGCGGCACTTCGACCCAAAGCCCTTCTCCCTGTTGCAGACCATCGTTGCGATGGAGTCGATCCTCGTCGCCAGCTTCATCCTGATGCGGCAAGCCCGTCTCGGCCGCCGCTCCGACGAACGCGACCACCTGATGCTGCAAATCCTGCTGCTGACAGAGAAGGAGATCACCGCCGTACTCGGCATGGATCGGCACATCGCCAGTGAGATGGGCCTGGATAAGGAAGCCAACACCCAGGAGGTACGCGAACTGAGCCAGAAGACCTCGATCGACGACGTAGCGCAGACGATCAAGGAGAGCCTGCCGGAGAAATGATTGTTACGCCGTGAGCGATACCTTTCGCCTCTATCCACTCACCCCAAATACTGTCATCTCGACCGAAGGCGCGCTTTTTGCGCCGTAGTGGAGAGACCTGCAGCTTCTCCGCTTCCCCATGGGTGCCGGGTGCCCCATCTTCGGCGCGCGTTCTTTGCGCGCCTAAGGTGGGCATCGGGCGAAGCCCGACCGCTCCTGCCCATCTTCATATCGCCGACGCGGCTAGATGGTTCATCAGCTTGCTACGACATTCATCGCAGCCAACAGTAAACTCTGTCGAGGGAGAACCTTCGTGACACGCCGGAATTTAATACAGCTCCTCGCCGCACTCGCCGCCTCTACTAAAGTACGCGCGTTGCCTTCCACCCCGGCCTTCCCAGGCCCAGCACAGGACTTTCACGGCTACGTTCTCCACGATTTGGTTGTAGATGGTTGCACCGGCCATATCGTCCAGCCGCCAGACCCATTGCCAAGACGCCCCTGGGTCTGGCGAACCATGTTCTGGGACGCCTTTCCCGCAGCCGATATCGCCCTCTTGAAAGCGGGGTTTTACGTCGCTTTTCTAGACGTAGGAAACACCTTCGGCTGCCCCGACGCCATGAAGCACTTCGACGTCTTCTACGAGACGATGACGAAGCAATATGGGCTCTCCGCCAAACCGGCGCTGGAGGGTCTAAGTCGCGGCGGCCTCTATGCCTATCGTTGGGCTTACGTGAACACCGGCAAAGTGGGATGCATCTACGGCGACGCTCCGGTCTGCGATATGAAGAGCTGGCCCGGTGGCAAAGGCAAAGGGACTGGCAGTCCTAACGATTGGAAGCTAGCGATCGCGAGCTATCACTTTGCCAATGAGCAGGAGATGCTGAACTTCAAAGGGAACCCGATCGATATCCTCGCGCCGATCGCCGCCGCGCACATCCCGATCCTGCATGTCTGCGGCGATGCGGATACGGCGCTTCCGGAAGAAGAGAACACGGACATCGTCCGCGAACGGTACATGGCCTTGGGTGGAAACTTCGTCCTGATCATCAAACACGGCTGCGATCACCACCCCCACGGCCTGGCCGACCCAACCCCCATAGTGAACTTCATAGTCGCCCACTGCGCACAAGGAGAAGCCGCGAGGCAAGCCTCTCTTCTCGCACTGAAACCAGGCGCTGTACTAAAACTGGCGCCCGGACAGTGGTAAGAGTTCGGAAAAGAAGTACGCTGAAGTCGTCTCGTCTAACCCTCAAATACTGTCATCTCGACCGAAGGCGCGCTTCTGCGCCGTAGCGGAGAGACCCCTTGATGCAGAGCGTGATGCAAATGTTTATGGCGCGCTTTGCGTCTAGAGACCCCTGTATTTTGCAGGTGTGGGCATTACCGTTGCGGTTCAAGGAGCGGCCGAACTGTCGTGTGCCCCATTCCTTGAACGGCCCTTACGCCGCCACCATCTCCGCCTTCAATCTCTCCGCCGTATAGTGCGCGATCAACGCATCCACCGTCGGCTGCAACAGACCTTCCATCACCATCGCAAGCTGATGGTTTGTCAGCCCGATGCGATGATCGGTAAGCCGGTTCTGCGGGAAGTTGTAGGTGCGAATCTTTTCGCTGCGGTCGCCGGTTCCGACCTGCTGCTTGCGCTCCTTGGCCTGGAGCTGGTGGATGCGCTCGGCCTCCACCTCATACAGCCGCGAGCGCAAAACACGCATAGCCTTCTCGCGGTTTTTGATCTGCGACTTCTCGTCCTGGCAGCTCACAACAGTGTTGGTAGGCAGGTGCGTAATACGAATCGCCGAGTAAGTCGTATTCACCGACTGTCCACCCGGACCCGAGGAACAGAAGGTGTCGATCCGCAGGTCCTTCGCCTCGACTTTGACGTCAACCTCTTCGGCCTCCGGCAGCACCGCGACAGTAATGGCTGAGGTATGTACACGGCCCTGCGTCTCCGTCGCGGGAACGCGCTGTACACGATGCACGCCGGACTCATACTTCATCTGCGAGTAGACCTTGTCGCCCTCGAAGATAGCGGTCACGTCCTTCAACCCGCCTACATCGGAGTCGGTCTGCGACAGCACTTCCACCTTCCACTTATGCTGCTCGGCAAAGCGCAGATACATGCGGAAGACCTCCGCGACGAACAGCGAGGCCTCATCTCCGCCGGTACCCGCGCGCAACTCGATGACGATGTTCTTATCGTCGTTCGGGTCTTTGGGCAGCAGCAGCACCTTCAGCTCTTCTTCTACCGTGGCGAGCTTCGGCTCCAGCGTGCCTAGTTCTTCCTCCGCCATGGTGCGCATGTCGGCATCACTCTCGCCGAGCATGGCTTTGGCCTCGGCGACTCCGTCGCGCAGCTTGCGGTACTCGCGAAACTTCTCCACCGTCGGCTCCAGGTCGCGATGCTGCTTGGCAACGGTCTGGAACTTCTTCTGGTCGGAGAGCAGGGTGGGGTCGCCTAACTGGCGGCCAAGGTCTTCGTAGCGTTCTTCAATCTGGTCAAGGCGGTCGAACATGATGCGGCTCCTCCTGCAGGGACAGGGATTAGGGCACAGGGATTAGGGATTAGAAAACAGAGCGGCGGAAGGCGCAGCTAGGCAAAGTCGTGACGAGAAGGCGTCACGCGGGAGAGGCTCACCGGGTTGGTGCTAGTGCGAAACATGGCAATAATGATCTTCCAACAATGATCTTCCAACAAATCGCTTCGTTCTCTTTAGATGATACAGCCGCCGTCAAGGGTGCGTGGGCGCAGGGGCCGTGTCGGGATCGGCTTTGGGTCCCAGGCCGACGACGTCGAAGTCGCGAATCGTGCCATCGGGCAGCAGGAACCGATAGACGACGTAGTTGTCGTAACCATTGAGATGCTTAGGAATCCAAGTTGTTTTGGAAAGCTGAGCTTTGTAATCGCCCAACCTGAGAACACCCATGCCACTGTTACCTTCACTCTGGAGTTCGACCTGCTGTCCGTCGATGATGGTGTCAAGCTGCTGGTATAGGTTGTGGGAGTCATATCTCGCAAACACAACATGCACCGTGAGGGGATAGTCCGCCGGGTTAGAACTCGGTTTGGTGGCGGCACACAGGAAAGTTGTTTGCACCAGAAATAGGGCAACGGCGAGTTTTTTCATCGTACGATCTCCGGCAGGGTGTAACTATCTAAAAAGAAAGACACTATCCATCCATCGTAGTTGTCCTTGCTAGTACCTATTTTCGCCGACCCACCCCCAGGAAGCTACTTTGCCAACCCCATTACAAAGAGATGACAGCCCCAGGACGACTCTTACGCTAAAATGAAAGAAGTGAATGGCAATTGGCGTATTCGATTCGCCAGGCCCGACTTGCAAAGCGCAGACGAATCCCCCTACGGAGACAGAATTCATTGAATCTGCCGCTCTATACCGCACTTTCCAACAATCTGCGCTTGCGCAACTTCGTCTTTGCCTGCCTGGCCTTCGCCGGTCTGCTCTGCCTGACCCTGCCCGCTGCGGCACGCAATACGAGAATTCATCTCCGCACGCACTACGTGCCTCTGAAGTCCGTTCCCCTGCTGGAACCTGGAGTCGTGCTGGAAGAAGGCGACAGCCTGCCCACTACGGGCCGCAAGTATGAGCTGAAGCTCTACCACCTGCACACTGGTGAAAGCATCGACGTGGTCTACCGCATCGGCGACGTCTACATCCCCGAAGCGATGGACAAGCTCAATCACTTTCTGCGCGACCACCGCACCGAAGACCAGAGCCACTACGACCCCCACGAGTTCGACCTGCTGCACAACCTGATGGCCCGGCTTGGCCGCCCGCAGGGCATGATCGACGTAGTCTGCGGCTACCGCACGCCAGAGAGCAATGAGTACCTGCGCAACCTCGGCCCCGAGACCGGCGTAGCCAAGCACTCGCAGCACATAGAGGCCAAAGCCATCGACATCCGCGTCCCCGGCATCCGCACCCGCCGTCTGCGCGATGCTGCGTTAAGCCTGCAGGCCGGCGGCGTAGGCTACTACCCGCTCAGCCAGTTTGTGCATGTGGATGTAGGCCCTGTCCGGCACTGGACGTTTGATCGCCACGGCGAATACTAGAATCAAAATTTATGATTTGTTGCCGCCAGTAGCGCAGGCCCATAATGGCCTATGGCGACCTCTACAAGCTTCGTACCAACCTCTGAGCTGGTCTCAGCCGGGCCTGGCCAGGAAGTTCTTCCTCGCGGATGCACCTTTCCAGAGGCGGATTGGCGGGCGCTTGCCCCCTTCTGGTATCCCGTCGCCTTCTCGCACGAGGTCACCCATCAGCCCTACGCGGCCACCCTCCTCGACGAACGCGTCGTCGTCTACCGCCTCTCCGACGGCTCACTAGCCGCGGCCCGGGACATCTGCCAGCACCGCGGCGTTCCCCTCAGCATGGGTCACGTCGAAGGCGATGAGATCGTCTGCAAGTATCACGGGCTCCGCTACGACCGCGAAGGCCGCTGCACCTGCATCCCCGCGCATCCCGGCGGAGCCATCTCCCCTCGCCTGCGCCTCCAGATCTTTCCCGTGCAGGAGCGCTACGGCCTGGTCTGGGTGCGGCTGGTAGACAACGGTCCGCTCCCCTTACCCGAGATGAAGGAGTGGGGCGATCCAGACTACCTTCCAGTGCTCCCCAATAGCGTCCTCATTCATGCCGCAGCTGGGCGCCAGATCGAAGGCTTCCTGGACGTTAGCCACTTCGCCTTTATCCATAAGGACAGCTTCGGCGAGGCCGACAACCCCGTTGTGCCGGACTATCCCATCACCCAGACGCCCACCGGCTTTGTGGCCGACTACCTCAGCACGGTCAGCAACTACTCGCACGGTTCCAAGCACCTCAACCCGCCGGGCTTCCTCTGGCACAGGAGGTTCGAGGTCTTCTACCCTTTCACGGCGAAGCTCACGGTATTCTTCCCGAACGACGGCCAGCTACACATCCTGAACGCAGCTTCACCCATCTCCGCCCGCAAGACACGGCTCTTTGTGCCCATCTGCCGAAACTTCGATAAGGACTCTCCGCTACAGGAGACGCTCGACTTCAACCACCAGGTATTCGCAGAAGATATCGCGGTCGTCGAGCGGCAGTATCCGGAAGACCTTCCGCTTGACCTCCACGCGGAAGCCCACTTTCCCGCCGACCGAAGCTCAATCGCCTACAGAAAAGGCCTCGCCGCACTCGGCCTAAGCCGAAGCTACACGGCCTAGTTCTTGCGGTTGCTTTTCTTGTTGTCATTCCCGCAGGGAATCTGCTGTTTGCAGGCAATACTGCCTGGTGGACTCGCAGAATCAACCACAAATCTGTAACCCATCCGCCTCTGCGCTAGTCTTATGGCTGTAAGAGAGGTCCACCATGCCCCGCTTCAATATTCTGCGCAACACGACCCTCGTCCTCCTCACTGTCATCGCCCTCTGCAGCGGATGCAAAGCAGCCGACAGACCCATGATCCCCGCTCCCACCACAGACGTCGCGCTTGCCATCACTCCAGGAAAGCAGACAGCGGTCTTTGCCGGTGGCTGTTTCTGGGGCACGCAGGCTGTCTTCGAGCACGTGCGCGGTGTACTAGCCACGACCACTGGCTATGCCGGGGGCTCGGCTTCGACCGCAACCTACGATCAGGTCACGACCGAGACCACCGGCCACGCCGAGTCGGTACAGGTGGTCTACGACCCCTCGAAGATTACCTATGGCCACCTGCTGCAGGTGTTCTTCACCGTGGTTCACGATCCCACACAGCTCAACCGGCAGGGACCGGATGTCGGCACATCGTACCGGTCGGCGATCTTTACCCTCAGCGACGATCAGCGCAGGATCAGCGAGGCGTACATCGCACAGCTCAACGCCGCGAAGGTCTTTCCCAAGCCGATAGTGACGCAGGTCACACCCTCGAAGGGCTTCTACCGTGCCGAGGACTACCACCAGGACTACGCCCTCAACAACCCCGGAAACCCCTACATCCTGGTCTGCGACAGGCCCAAAGTAGAGGCCTTGAAAAAGCAATTTCCCGATCTGTACGTGCCCTACAAGGGCAAATAAGTAGAGGCGGTGTCGCTATTCCAGCGACACCGCCTTAACTCAAAACAGACTCACTCAAAACTCACAACTGAACAAAGTCTGATCTATTGCCACTGCGCCGTACGCCACGCGGCATCGACGATCTGATGTGCCGCATCGATGTGGCTTCAGCCCCTGAGGCAAGTCGTTGTGGTGCTGGTGAGAATCCGTGCCCTTAGCGAAACCGTTTCAGGTCGACTCACTGCCGAATATTTATTTCGCTTGTGTCTTGTGGGGCTTCCGCGTAGGTTTAGGTGGCATTCCTATCCTCAACCTAAGGTGTCCTATGCGGCGTCTGCTTGTGTCGTCTCTCGTAGTTCTCTCGGCCGTCGGCAGTCGTGCCGTTGGACAACAAGCCACCGCTCCAGCCACGGCAACCGCACCCGCCGTGGCAGTGGTACCTGCTGTGCCCACTGCTACGCCCGCACCGGTCGTAGTCGTATCTGTACCCGCACCCACTGTCGCCATGAATCCGGATGCATCTGGCAAGTACATGCTTCGCGAGGGGGATGATGTGGATCTGCAGTTTGCGCAGGATCTAAGTTCGAAGACCTCGTCGGAGGGCGACCCGGTAGAACTCACTCTAGCCGATGACCTCAAGGTAGGAAACGTGGTTGTGGCGAAGGCTGGCGCGAAAGCGTTTGGTGAAGTGACCAAGGCGGAGAAGTCAGGCATGATGGGCAAAGCCGGCGAGCTGAATCTGCGACTGAACTACCTGAAGGTAGGCGACACCAAGATCAAGCTGCGCGGCACCAAGGGCAAAGAGGGCGAGAGCGGAACGACCAGCGCGGTAGTGCTGACGGTACTCTTCGGACCGATCGGCCTGATCAAGCACGGCAAGAATGTGGAGATCAAGAAGGGCCAGGCACTGCATGCCTATATCGGGGATGACATCACCGTGCCTCCCGCAAGCTAAAACCGTCTCGCCTGAATTAAGTCTTGTGCTGTTGTTTGTTTTTCGCCGTCATCCTGAGCCGTAGGCGAAGGACCCCCGCATTGGTTGCGGTACGAATGCAAGAGGCTACCAAAACAAAAAGGCCGAAGACGACGCTGAGAAGATCCTCACCATCCTCTTCGGCCTTCTGCAAATCTCTCGACTACAGCTTCTCAGCCGACTTGGCATGCGCGTCGCCGGAGTGCTTGTGCGCCTCTACCGAGTGCGCATGGGCCTTTTCCGAGTGCTCGTGGGCTGTTGTGTGGTTGCCGCTCTCGTGGTGTTCGGCTGCCGCGTGATGCGCCTTGGCGGCGTGCTCATGATGCTCTGCTGCCTGCTTGTGCGATTCGTGTGCCATGGGTAAATCCTCCTGGGAGTTGCTCCCTGACCGTCTGACTCGGCTCCCCGAAGCGAAGTTGTTCTTCCCGTCGAAACGTTCATCGAGGATTCACTGCCTGTTCGCAAACGCAGAAAACCCCTCTCCGCATCGAGCGGAGAGGGGCCTCTGAAGAGCTGTGTTGGAGGATTGCGTTAGCGATGACCGCCGCCGCCCCCGCCGCCATGGAAGCCACCACCGCCGCCACCACCGTGGAAGCCGCCTCCACCGTAGCCGCCGCCATGGTACCCACCAGCATAGCCGCCGCGGTAACCACCGCCGTAACCGCCACGATAGCCATAGCCACCGCGATAGCCATAACCGCCTCTATAGCCCCAGCCGCCGCGATAGTAGCCGCCGCCCCATCCCCAGCCTAGACCAAAGCCCCAGGGATAGCCGTAACCCCAGTAAGGGTAGTAGCCATAGGGATAGCCATATGCGTAGTACGGATAGCCGTAGTAGCCATCGCCGTAATAGGCGTCGCCATAGTAGGCATTGCCGCCGGAACCACCGTCACCGTAGTACCCACCACCGCCGCCACCCTGGTAGGAGCTGGCGTTGGGATTGCGGCCATAAGTGTTGTTGTCGAGCACCAGATCAGCGCGCGCCTGGTTGGGGCCAACATCCGAGGCCCGACCGCTCGCACCCAGCACGAGCTGCTGGTTGTCCTTGATCTTGATGGAGTTGTTATTGTTCTGCCCAGGGAAAGCCTGAGCCTCACCATGCAGCACGCGTACGGTATTCGTATCGGCGTTGAAGGTGTAGAAGCCATCCTTCACCAGCGCAACCTGTCCACTGGGCAGGTCGACGAGGATCTGGGGGTTGCCTTCAGGATGATCGACGCTGACATTAGCGCGGCCATGCTCCACGCGAACCTCGGCGACGCCCGCGTCGGTGGTGGACACGGAGCGGACAGAGCTATTGGCCCCCACCCGAACCATCACGCCCGGCAGCACTCCTGCACTGGCGGTACCGTCGGTGGTCGTAAGCGGCTGGCCTGCGGCCAAAGTGCTGAGATGGTAACCACTTGGAGCTGTGCGCTGGACCGGAGCCACCTGACCTTGAACGTAGTTGGACGAGGGCGGTGCAGGAGCATTATCAGGGTCGGCAATGCCCGCATTCTGCGCCACGGCAGTAGCGGCAGCAGCGGACAGAAGCGCCAGGGAAAACAGGAAAGATGAGGAGCGTTGCATCGTAAAAACCTCTACTGAGTTAGATGCGTTTTTGGTGGAAATGTTTCGGTCAAGGGGATTGCGGGAACCCCATGGAGCGCTGGTATTTGTCATTTGTTTGTCTCTCGCCCATTCGTCCGAGCCATCGACCGGGTACCGCATCTTCGCGACAGCTTTATGCGACCAAGGTGGAGCACCCGGCTATACTCATCCCGGTTAGTCTCAAGCCATTCAATGTCTCACCCTGAAGGAGCACGATATGTCCTATCGCGGTATTGCTGTGGCCTTGTTCGCCTGCCTGAGTGTGGCGGGCATAATGCAGGCCCAAACCCCTGCCCCCTCTGCACCGGCGCGCCTCGACTGTGCTGCGATCTCCACCCCGGATCAGAAAAAAGACGAAGACACCATTCAGCGCATCGAACAGGGCTGGTTGACCGCGGAATATCGTGGCAATCCGCAGTTTCTCGAGTGTCTGCTGGAACCCGATTACCGGACCTCCAGCCGGAACGGGAAGATCCGTACGCGCGAAGACGTAATCGGCCGTGTCTCGCCAACCCCAGACTTGACGCGCGAAGTCCCTAAGCTGGAGACGATCGTCTTTGTGCATGGCGATGTCGCATCGGCGCATTCCATCATGCACACGACAGACAAGGCCGGCAACCCGAAGGAGGTTCACTTCGTCGACTCGTACATCTTCCACGACGGCCGCTGGCACGCCTTCAGCGGCGCAGACCTGTAACGGCGACGTTTCCGGACATCAATCACCTGACTTTTCACCCCTAACTGTGTCATCACGACCCCGAGCTCAGTCGAAGGGCCAACGCCGGGTGCCCCATCCTCGGCGCGCGTTCTTTGCGCGACAGGGTGGGGTATCGCCCGTGAGGGCGACCGCCTTCAGCTCGTAGTGGCGACGGTAACCAGATACCAGCAGCAAGTCCTCTGTAAGTTCCACCACCGGAGGCTAATCCAGAACCCACCTCGTCTCTGCAACAAAGCAATGCGCCCCTCAAGAGACCTTGCCCGGCACAACAGAAAGAGCACCCAATGAAAGCTCGCGCAGCAACATCAATCCTTTCAGGCCTCATCTTTTTAGCCCTGGCACTCCCACAGGCCAAAGCGCAACAGACTGCGCAGGACTTTCCCGCCGCCATTGCTGCCTGCGGCCCCGCAAAGTTGGACTTTGACGTAAAGGCCGACAAGTACGTCGCGCCCGCACCGCAGGTTCCTACCGGCAAGGTCCTGGTGTACCTGTTTGAAAACATTACGAAGGTTCGCATGAACGGTGTGCTGGTGAGAGTGGGCGTGGATGGCAAGTGGATAGGGGCGATGCAGAGCGAAACCTACCTGACCTTTCTGGTCGATCCCGGCGTACACCATCTCTGTGTGCGGGCTCAGGGAAGCTGGTTGGCTCTGGCGGAAGATGGAATCGCACTGCACCGGCTGAACGCCCAGCCAGGCAAGACATATTACTTCCGCACCCGTATCTCCCAGCCGGAAGGATCAACCACGACTCTGCTGGACGCAGTGGACGACGACCAGGCCCAACTCCTGCTCCAGACCTCAGCCCACGCCACCTCACACCCGAAGTAAGAGGTGTTGTAGGGGTTGTGGACGCGAGCTAATCTGCTGTTGCTCGCCGCCTACTGTCCCTCCAACAAACGGCTCGGGGATGAGCACAGAGGCTGAATAGCCGCACCCCGCAAGTGTTTCTCGGCCCCATCACCCCATCCCCCTAACGTTGTCATCTCGACCGGAGGCGCGCTCTTGCGCCGCAGTGGAGAGACCCCTGCATTTCGCGATGCTGGTACCGACACGATTGCCAGCATCAGGTTTCACCACCCTGTACCTGTATTAGTTGCAGTAGGCAGCGTATCGCGGCGTTATCATAAGAATGCGCCAACCGGGAGGGGCATTGCATGGGAGAACTGAATCGCATCACGCAAAACCCCGTTGTCATGGGCGGCAAAGCCTGCATCCGCGGAATGCGTGTGACGGTCGGAATGATTGTTGGACAGATTGGCTCCGGCACCAGTATTGAGGAGCTTCTTGCCGACTACCCCTATCTGGAGCGGGAAGACGTCCTTCAGGCTCTCCGCTATGCCGCGTGGCGAATGGAAGAGCGCGAGGTCATGCTGGCGTAAGTATGAAGCTACTGGTGGATATGAATCTATCGCCACGGTGGGCAAGCACTTTAGCAGACGCTGGTTTCGAAGCTGTTCATTGGTCGCAACTTGGAATGGCCAATGCTCCCGATCACGAGATCATGGCATTCGCCCGGGACAACGGCTACGTTGTGTTCACGAATGATCTGGACTTCAGTACTCTGCTTGCCGCTACCAATGACGAGAAGCCAAGTGTTGTGCAGGTTCGCGCTGAAAATCTCAGGCCGGAAGCGATCGGCAAAGAAGTCATAGCCGCTCTACAGCAAATGAAGACTGAACTGAATGAGGGTGCGCTGGTTACCGTCGATCCGAAGAGGACGCGTCTGCGAGTATTGCCTTTGCGGTCGCGCTCGCAATGACGTCTGGGCGGGAGTGATCGGGTCTCGCCCGCTGCCCAGAACTCAGAATAGCGATGCGGAGCACGCGTCTGATGTGCTGTTGACCGCCACCACTGTCCCTCCAACGACGATCGGGGGGATGAGCAAAGAGGCAGAACAGCCGTACACCGCAAGCGCTTCCGGGCCACATCACCCCATCACCCTAACGTTGTCATCTCGACCGAAGGCGCGCTTTTGCGCCGCAGTGGAGAGACCCCTGTATTTCGCGATGCTGGTACCGGCACGATTGCCAGCAGTAGCAACCCACAGAGGTGGAGCACTGATACCCGCTCTAAACGCACCTTGCCAAGCTCTGTTTAGAGCTATACCTTCATCATCAATCTACTTTTCTGCAGAACTCAAAATTCAGGAGAGAAAAATGGCAACGAGAAAAAAGGCAAAAGCTCCGTCAAAAAAGGGCGCTCAGCCACATACTGAGCCATTATTCCCATATACGAATAAGCCGGGATCGCTGAGGAAATTTCTTCAGTTGGTTCCCCAGAAGCCAAAGCCTCAAAAAATTGAGAAGACGCTGATGCAGTCTTGGGGATTTAAGGATACCAACGACATGAGCATCATACGTGTGCTCCGTTCCATTGGATTACTCAATAGCACCAATGAGCCGACTGATCTCTACACCGCTTTCATGAACCTCAATGGTGGTGCAGCAGCGCTTGCGAAACCGGTTAGAGATATCTATGCGCCGCTGTTCACGGCAAGTCATACCCCGTATAAAGAATCAGCAGAAACTCTTCGAAACCTCTTCAATATTCATTCTGGAGGTAGTCCCGCTACGCTTGACTTTCAGGTTCAGACCTTTAAAGCTCTTGCAGAAAGCACGACGTTTGAAGGGCTTGCAGCAGTAGTTGCGCCAAGTGACACCACCGCTGCTGCGACGATTGCGACTGTCGATCTTTCCAGCGGGCGACAGCATGGTCCATCAGTGCATATTGATCTCCATATACATCTCCCGGAAAACAAATCACGGCGAGACTATGAAGCAATCATTGAAGATATTGGGCGCTATATATATGGTCGTCAATCCGAAGGCTCCTATGACGAGTGAAAAACTTCCACAAATCCTCGATCAGCTAATCAAAGTGCGTGACGGATTAGCAACTGCAAAGGCAACCACTCCAAAACTGGAAAGTCCTATAGCTCGTGTCCTGGCGGCCTTGGATTCGTTCGGAGAGTGCGTCAGGTATCTGAATACACGCCGAAGCAAGGGGGCTATTCTGCAGTTTTCCTCTGAAGCGGATGTCCAAGACACAATCTATTTGATGTTACGACCTTGGATACTCGACCTTACACCAGAAAACCCAAATGAAAAGGTTGCCAACACCTATTCAATCAAAGACTTCTCTTCAAGAGCTAATCGTTTTGTAATAGAAGCTAAGTTTGTCAGAAGTAAAGAACACGGTAAATCCATCGTAGGTGAGTTAAATGATGACATTGAGACCTACCGCTATCACCCACATTGTGACGACTTAGTATTTTTCATTTATGATCCGGATAATTTTATTCCCGACTCATTAGCTTTGAGTACGCATCTAATGTCATCTCGGATATATGGATCGAAAGCTCTCCGTTGCCACGCAGTGATCAAGCCGTGATACGTGCAGTCGGCCTATGGGTCTCATGAATCCTTTGGATACCTACGCGTGGCTGTTTCATTTTATGACTGGGAGCGACGACGTTTCGCGTTAGATTAACCTTATATCGAGCTAAGTCATATCTCATCCTGAGAGGACAAGGATATGTTGGTTTGAGAAACGACGGGTCATCTCCTAATAAATAGGATCTAAGAATTCTTCATCTTCCACATCCCCTGGTTCGGGATTGACTTTCCCGAACAAATTTTTCGCATCGTCAAGAAACGCGACACCAGCGATCCAAGCGCTCCTGTCAAAATAGGTTCGCTCCTCTCCGGTTTTGCGATCAATCTTTACTCGGGATAATTCTGGATGCTCTTTGGCTGAGGCCCTTATGAACGCCGACCAATCCTTAGGGAGACGTGCAACCGCCTTATCAGCTGCATGAGGATATTCCTCAATAAGTTTCGGGCAGTCGATTGCCAAGGCATACAACCGCAGGTAGATACCACGGCTACGTGTTATTCGAGCATCGCGACCGATCAACTTGGCAAGTCTTGAGTAGCATAGGAATGCGAAATAGAGTCTATCAAGAACGTTGGTATCGCCAATTACTTGTAAGGGATTCTCAACTTTGATAAAAAGTCTCTTTCGTATTGCAAGTTTGAAGTCACCGATCACCGCGAAATAAAGCCTAAAAAAAAGATTACGTTCTACAAGCAAGTCAGGAGATATATAACCCTCATGTATGCCATCTGCAAACTCACCCCTCTTTCGCTCGTATAAAATCCCGTACCTGTCAAAAACAAGCTTTTGAATAACAATATGGTCTTGATCGTTTGAGTTTTTATCCGCTGTTATTACCGGTGTCTGTTGATTGCTTGCAGTTGATATGCGATCTATCAACTGCATCTTCTGCTCCGGGGTTGCTTTGACGTCGTCGCGTTCAGTCAAGGTAATGACCTTGACGAGCACTTCCTTTCCTGCGAAAGGATCGAGGCCGGAATCGCCTATTTCATCGAGAATACGGCTTAATGTATATGCAGTCTGGCCGCCATTGATTATTTGAGGATTTCTTAAGATTAGTTGCGCTTTATTTCGTTGTCCAATCTTTTCATTGATGTTTGTTTCATCCGAGAGCACTGTAATTCCGTTATTGAATAGGGCAAACTCATTTGACGGGTTAGATACAATCGTGTTTCGTATTGCCTCATTAACTTTATGGCCTTCCAACTCCAGATAGCTGCGGGGATTGAATGCAAGAAGCGAATTTTTGTAGCGCCTCATGATTCGTGCAATTTCCGCAGTTGGAACAAAGAGGACTGTAATTTCACAGGCATGATGGTTCGTTGTGACCTCATAGCTGATTTTAGTGCCAGCGTTTTTATTGCTGAGATCAAGGGCAATCTGAAGGTCAACAGCTTTGAAAAAAGTACCGGATATTATCGGAAAGACAAGTTCTAGGTATGAACGTTCGAAGTCAAAAATTTCCGTTGGAAAACCACCAGTTAGCTGCTTTATCTTATCGTTAGGCAAGTTCGGTGCATTCGCCAGAATTACAACTTTATATTTATATCGGCCAATATCATCGATATCCGAGATGGCTTTTTGCAATTTGTGTATTCGAGGGTTATAACGCACGCCCTTCTCATCTGAACCCTCACCATCGAGGATCCTATTGACGTCCATTGCAAGAAGTTCTTGTGCCGTGGCAAGCTTAGTCTCAAAGTTGGCTGCGGTGACACGGTATTTGGATTGTATGAAATAAATAATTCGCGTTTCGGGTTGAATGTAAAAGCCATCTACGCCACCGTCATTCGTGCCATCAGTTAGTAGTTCTTCTCGTTCTGAAAATTCTAATAAACCGAAGCTGACTTTGAGGTAGAGATGGATATACGCACGCGCGCGGGCTTGATTTACAGCCTCAGCGTTCGATAGATTCGGCAAATATGTGGCTTCATAAAGTGAAGCCTTTGACTCTTCGCGGATCTTGTCGAGTACATTGACGAGTATCGAGAATTTGCTCATATCTATCCTCATCTTAGAGTTACAGCGTTAGGTTCGTTCTTCTGGCGTACTGCAGTGAGTCGCTAGCCATTGTTTCTGTTTCTCTAGTAGGCCCAGAGTCCCATATGGAGACCATTCGCAAAAGCAAAGGGCCCGGTTGTATAACCGGGCCCTTTGCTTTTATCTTGCTTACGAGCTTACCGTAACAATGCCTCATTTTCTGTAGGGTTCTTGGAATCTTTCGGAGAGATCCACATAGTAGCCACCTTGTCGTCGTCGAGATCCGGCAACTTGACGCCCATGGTGGCTCGTCCCGCGGCGCGAATAAACTTCGTGTCGATGCGGATGATCTTAAGGAACTGGCTGATTCCCATTTTCTCGATTGTATCGTCCACCAGTTAAAGGCTGGCAATCTTACTGATCTCTGGCGGCGCTTTTGTGTCGATCGCACCCCATCCCACCGCGTGATTGCAGGCAGTAGAAGTCCAAGCAAGAGAAAGGGCGTGAGCCGAAGCTCACGCCCTTTAGAAGCAGATTCCCTGCGGGAATGACAGAAAGAAAAACTAAGGCAACTACTGCAACAGTGCCCCATTCTCCGTAGGACTCTTCGGATCTTCCGGCGGGATAACCATAGCCGCCGCTACCTTATCGTCGGCATCGAGATCCAGCAGCTTGACGCCCATGGTGGCTCGTCCCGCAGCGCGGACGGACTTGGTGTCGATGCGGATGATCTTGCCGAACTGGCTGATCACCATCATCTCCGTCGTGTCGTCCACCAGCCGACTGCCGGCGACCTTACCGATCCTGGGCGGCGCTTTTATGTCGATCGCACCCCATGCCACCGCGTGATTGCACCCGGTAGGAGTCCACATCCCTGCGCTTGCCGTAGCCGTTGTCCGAGACCGAAAGGATTCAGGCGTTCAGTTCGCGTTCGATTTCGGCAATCGTCACGTTGGCGAGCCATTGGTCGCGTTCAGCGGTGTAGTCGCCTGGGCCAGAACGGTTGAGACGAATGAACCGGGCTAGTCCCCCGAGTCCCAGTTCCCGGGCGAGTACGTTGAAGGCGTGGCGTTCGAACTGCTCATCGGTCATCTGTCGAATTTGTTCTACCGGCGTCATGAGCGCACCTTCTTGGGCCAGTGTATTCCTTCACGCAAGAAAAAGGGCGTGAGCCGAAGCTCACACCCTTTAGAAGCAGATGCCCTGCGGGAATGACAGAAAGAAAAACAAAGGCTACTTACTGCAGCAGCGCCCCATTTTCCGTAGGGCTCTTCGGATCTTCCGGCGGGATAACCATAGCCGCAGCCACCTTATCGTCGGCATCGAGATCCAGCAGCTTGACGCCCATGGTGGCTCGTCCCGCTGCGCGGACACTCTTCGTGTCGATGCGGATGATCTTGCCGAACTGGCTGATCACCATCATCTCCGTCGTGTCGTCCACCAGCTGAATGCTGGCGACCTTACCGATCTTGGGTGTGGCCTTCATGTTGATCACGCCCTTGCCCCCGCGCGTCTGCAGACGGTAGGAGTCCACATCCGTGCGCTTGCCGTAGCCGTTATCCGAGACCGAAAGAATCAGGCACGGTGTCAGGCCCAGCTCTTCGTCTAGCTTCAGCAGCTTGGCCGCGGCCTCTTCCGAGATCACCGGTGCGCTCAGCTCGCCGGGCTCAGCCAGTTCCAGAGGCTGTGCCGCAGCGCTCTCGCCTGCCTCGTCCAGCACGGCTTCCACCTTGGCGGTGAGGCCGGTCTGCGCGGCTAGTTCCAGACGTTTCTTGTTGCGCGCCTCGTTGGAGGGCGTAACCGCCGCGCCGATCACATAATCGTCCTTCTTCAGCGTGATGCCGCGGTTGCCGAAGGCCGGACGACCCATCGGGCGCAGATCCTGCTCGTTGAAGCGGATCGCCATGCCGTCGTGCGTGGCGAGGAAGATCACCTGCTGGCCGTCCGTGATGCGAGCCGTGATCAACTCGTCGTCCTTGTCGATGCCGATGGCGATAATGCCGCGTGCCATCACATTCGAGAAGTCCTTGAGCGGTGTCTTCTTCACCGTGCCGTTACGCGTGGCGAAGAGAACGTACTTGGACTCTTCCGTGAGGTCCTTCACCGGCAGAATCGTCACAACCTTCTCGCCCGGCTGCAGATCGACCAGCGAAGCCATCGCCTTACCCTTGCCGGCAGCGCCGACATCGGGAATCTCATAGACCTTCAGCCAGTACACGCGCCCGCTGTTCGTAAAGCAGAGCAGGTAGGCATGCGTCGAGTCGATGATGAGCTGCGCGACGAAGTCCTCCTCGCGCGTCTTCATCCCCAGGCGTCCCGTGCCACCGCGGCGCTGCTGCCTATAGGTGGAGATCGGTGTCCGCTTCAGGTAGCCGGTGTTCGAGACCGTTACCGCAACCTGCTCATCGGCGATCAGGTCTTCGAGCGTGAGCTCGGTCGACTCGTCGAGGATGGTGGTGCGGCGGGCATCGCCGTACTTGTCGCGAATGTCCTCGAGCTCTTTAATAATCACTCGGCGGAGTTTCTTTTCCGACGCGAGAATCGACTCGTACTCCGCGATGTTGTCGCGCACGGTCTTCAACTCATTCAGCAACTCATCGATCGAGAGCTGTGTGAGTCTGTAGAGCTGCAGTTCCAGGATCGCGTCGATCTGGCGGTAGCTCAGGATCAGCGTGCCGGCCGTGTTGTTCGAAAGCTGCGCCGAAACGCTGCCGCCGGCAAGATCGATGGCGTACTTCGCCGGATCCAGCGTGACGCCCTGCAGCTCTGTGCCGCGCAGGTTGATGCGGCGATTGCTGAAGTAGCCGAAGAGGTTCTCACGAGCATCCGCACGGCTGGAAGACTGCCGAATGATGCGGATGACCTGGTCCAGATGGTCCAGCGCAATCTGATAGCCGAGCAGCACATGCTCGCGGTCGCGGGCCTTGTTCAGCAGGAACGCGGTGCGGCGGCGAACGACGTCGATGCGGTGCTCGATGAAGGCCCAGATCGCCTCGTTGAGCGGCAGCTCCTTCGGCTGGCCGTTGTGTACGGCCAGGAAGATCATGCTGAAGCTCTCCTGCATGGAGGTGTGCTTGTACAACTGGTTCAGCACAATCTCCTGCTGCGCGCCGCGCTTGAGCTCGATGACGATACGCATACCGTCGCGATCGCTCTCGTCGCGCACGTCGGAGATGTCGTCGACGATCTTCTCGGTCACCAGTTCGGCGATACGCTTGATCAGGTTTGACTTGTTGACCTGGTACGGAATCTCGGTGCAGATGATCGCCTGGCGTCCGCCGGTGATCTGCTCCATGCCGCACTTGGCGCGCATCATAAAGCGGCCGCGCCCGGTCTTGTAGGTCTGGGTAAGGTTGCCGCGCCCGTAGAGGAAGCCGCCGGTCGGGAAGTCCGGTCCCTTCACGTGCTCCAGCACGATCTCGAGGTCGCTGCGGGTCTCGCCCTTCTCCTTCTGCAGGAGCGCGATGGTCGCGTTCAGGACCTCGGTAAGGTTGTGCGGTGGAATGTTCGTCGCCATGCCGACGGCGATACCTGTGCCGCCGTTGACGATCAAATTCGGGATGCGCGCGGGCAGAACGGTCGGCTCGGAGGTCGATTCGTCGTAGTTCGGAACGAAGTCGACGGTATCGGAGTCGATGTCGGCGAGCATCTCACCGGCCAGCCGCGTCATGCGGCTCTCGGTGTAACGCATCGCGGCGGGTGGGTCGCCGTCGACGGAGCCAAAGTTGCCCTGGCCGTCGATCAGCGGGTATCGCAGGCTGAAGGGCTGGGCCAGGCGCACCATGGTGTCGTAGATGGCGGAGTCGCCGTGAGGGTGATAGTTACCCATCACGTGTCCGACGACCTTGGCCGACTTGGTGTACTTCTTGTTGAACTGCAGCCCCATCTCCTGCATTCCATAGAGGATGCGGCGATGTACGGGTTTAAGCCCGTCACGGACATCGGGCAGCGCGCGCCCGATGATGACCGACATCGAGTAGTCGAGATACGACCGGCGCATCTCCTCCTCGATGTTGATGGAGTTCATGTGCAGGGCGCCGGGGCCGGTAGGCGCGGTGGGACCGTCTCCGCCAGCACCCCCCGCAAGCGGGGGATTGTTGGAGTTTGCGTCCTGCGGAGAAGGTGGGTTTGAGTCGGGTCCGAGAGGCAATTGCGGGTTCTGATCGTCTGGCATGGGCACCTTCTATTATAGCTGCCAAAGGCGCATAAAAGCAGGGGCCAGCAGGGGTTCTGGAAGGTGCCCTAAAACGCTTCGCACCAGTAGTTTGCCGTTGTTTTTCTTGTTGTCATTCCCGCAGGGAATCTGCTGTTTGTTTGTGGGCCCTCAAAATTCGTGCTCTGGTTCCAGGTAACGCACCTCTCACAACCAACCGCATTACCCGCGGGAATTCATATGTCATCGCATCCTCCTCCGTTTACACTCACAATCGATGCAAACACTCACCGAGCTCAACGACCAATTTGGCATTCCGCATGTCCTTGTCTTTGCCGAGGGCAAAGGCGGTCTCCTCTGTGCCCAGATCACAACAGAAACCTGCAGCGCGACGCTCTACCTCCAGGGCGCGCATCTTGCGCACTGGCAGCCCGCCGGGCAGAAGCCGGTGCTGTTTCTCAGCGACCGCTCCAACTTCACTGAGGGCAAGGCGATCCGCGGCGGCGTGCCGGTCATCTTTCCCTGGTTCGGCCAGCGCACCGGCGCACGTACAGACGGCCCCATGCACGGCTTCGCCCGGACGGAGGTCTGGCAGGTCGCGCTCGCGGCCTTCTCGGACAAAGACCTGCACCTGACCCTGACGCTTGGCCCCACTGAGGAGAGCCGCAAGCTCGGCTTCGATCACTTCCGCGTGGCCTACGAGCTGGTGCTCGGCAACACGCTCACGATGCGGATCAGCGTCGTCAACCACGCCGAGACCCCACTGCACTTTGAAGAAGCTCTCCACACCTACTTTGCGGTCGGCGAGCCGGAGCATCTGCGGATCCACGGCCTGGGCCACACCGAGTTTCTGGACAAGACCGACAGCTTCAAACGCAAGACCCAGACCGAAGACGTGCTGACGCTGCACCAGACCACCGACCGGCCCTATCTCAACACCACCGCAACGGTCACGCTGGAGGACCCCGACCTCGGCCGCCGCATCGTGGTGGCCAAGCAGGGATCGAAGACGACAGTGGTGTGGAACCCCTGGTCGCAGGTCGCGGCGACGTTAGCGGACTTTCCGCCCGAAGGCTGGCGCAGCATGACCTGCATCGAGACCGCGAACGCCGCCGACAACGCCCTCACCCTGCAACCGAAGGAAGCGCACACGATGGAGGCAAAGATCTCCATCGAACCCTTCACCGGCAGCGCGACGGAGCGGCTGCAATAAGATCTGTTGGAAGCCATGTCCTTGCTGTTGCTTTTCTAGTTGTCATTCCGAACGCAGAGAGGAACCTGCTTTCTCCCGTTTTTCGCTCGTGCAAGGAAAGACCTGTCCCGTTATAAACAAGATTCAAAGGGGCGTATGAACCAACTCATCCTTGCATCAAGCTCCCCGCGCCGCCGCGAGCTATTGGCCAAGGCCGGCTTCACGTTCGAAGTACGCGCTGCGGACATCGACGAGAGCCTCCACGCAGGCGAGCAGCCCAAAGACTACGTACAGCGTCTGGCGCTCGAAAAGGCGCAGGCTATCGCCGCGTCGAATCCCAATGCGGTTGTGCTCGGCGCGGACACGACCGTCGTCCTGGAAGGCGAAGTCTTGGGCAAGCCCGCGGACCACGCCGACGCCGCACGCATGTTGCGCCTGCTCTCCGGCCGCACGCACCAGGTGTATACGGGGCTCGCCGTAGTGCGCGGAGCCGAGCACCGCATCCACGTGGAGACCACCGACGTCGTCTTCCGCGACCTCACAGACGAAGAGCTAACAACTTACCTCGCCTCAGGCGATGCCATGGACAAGGCCGGAGCCTATGGCATCCAGGGCTACGCCGCCCGCTGGATTCCCCGGATCGAAGGCGACTACTTCAACGTTGTAGGGCTGCCGCTCTCCGCAGTAGTCAGGTTGTTAGGGTAATACCCTTCTGTACGTCTGAGTAAGCCCAAGAAAGCTGTGCAGCCGCCTCCCGTGGACGGAAGACTCGTCGCACCCCGTACCAGCGCGCAAGAGATTGCACGGCTACGCTGGGCGACGACCTGCTCAACAGCAGGTAGTCTTTTCGATACCTCACCGCAAAATTCAGCAGATTGCAACATTCCTTCAGTACGGTAGTCGTTATGCGACTTAGCTTCGTCATACCTGCGTACAACGAAGAAGCCTATCTGCCGGCGTGTCTGGAGTCCATCCTCGACCAGATCAAGGGTCTCGACAGCCTCACCGAGATCATCGTCGTCAACAACGCCAGCACCGATGCCACCCGCGAAGTCGCCCTCCGTTATCCTGGCGTCATCGTCGTCGACGAGCCGCGCAAGGGCCTCACCTTCGCCCGTCAGGCCGGCTTTGCGGCCAGCTCCGGCGAGCTCATCGCCAACGTCGACTCCGACTCGCGGCTCACGCCCGGCTGGGTCGCCAATGTTCTCTCCGCCTTCGACGCCCAGGTTCCAGCCGGCAAGCGCCCGCTGGCCGCCTACTCCGGCCCTATCCTCTACTACGACCTCACGCCACGGCAGCGCATTCTCGTCCACGTCTTCTACCTGACGGCATGGACCACCTATGCAATGAACCGCTACATCCTGCGCGTCGGTTCGATGGTGCAGGGCGGCAACTTCGTCACCTCTCGCTGGGCCCTGGAAGAGATCGGCGGCTTCAATCTTGCGATCAGCTTCTACGGCGAAGATACCGACATTGCGCGCCGCCTGAACGATGTCGGCGAAGTCCGCTTTACCTTCGACCTGAAGATGTTCTCCTCCGCCCGCCGCCTGAAGAAGGAAGGCATGTTGACGATGGCCGCACGCTACTCGATCAACTATCTCTGGACGACCTTCTTCAAGCGCCCCTACACGCACACACATATCGATATCCGCGAACAGCCCGAAGGCTAGGGTGCGGTTCTAGCGTGTGCCAAGGAATTGGGTGCCCCACCCTGCCGCGCAAAGTACGCGCGTCGAGGATGGGGCACCCGCATTGTTGCTGACTGCTGCGGACGGAGTTCTGCTAAACCAGCTCCAGCCCCTGTCGCAGGTCGTTGACTCCTGGGAATGCCAGGCTGAGCGGGGCAGCGACGCCGCGCTTGCCGAACAGCCGCACCAGTTTGATGGCCGTCATGATCGCGGGCGGCGGTGTGCCGCCAACCCAGAGCTGGCTCAACTGCCGCATCTCGCCGTTTTGATCCGGGTGGAAGACACGATCGTCCCACTTCTGCCAGCCGGGGAGAAACTGCGGGAAGTCGGTGACCGCATTTAGCGTGGACTGCACAATGCGCTGCTCCCAACGCTGTTGGTACTGGTCCATGAAGTGGACGTGGCTGCGGCCCTCAACGCGGATCTCTTCGACGAAATCGTTGAAGTTGGTCGCTGTTGTCAGGTTGACGTTTGCGTTCGGCTCCAGCCCGTGGCGATCGCCGCCCGAGATCAGCAGGTATCCGAGCTCGCGGCACAGGCGGCCAACTTCGCGGTTCTCCTGCGCATGGCGCAGCCCGTTCAGCTCCAGGGCGTGGATGCAGTTGCGCACCTCGCTCAGGAACCGCAGCATCTCGCTCACATGCACCGGACCCTTCTTGTGCAGGTCCCACAGTGGGTGGTTGAACACGATCAGGACGTTCGGCTGCTCATGCAGTTCGCGCAGCAGCTCGATCAGCTTGGCGTCGTTCGGAGCTGCGGTATACGCTTCGAAGCGGCTCATCCACTCCGTGCCGGTGCCGCTGGGAAGGTTGTGGATGCCGAGATGAAATACCGTCTGCCCGTAGGGTGCGGACCACTCGACCGACATGGGAATGTGCCGTGACGAGGGCACAGCCCGCAACAGCAGGGTGCCTTCGAGCGTGTCGTGGTCTGTGATCGAGACCAGCGGATACAGTCCAAGCCGCTGAATCTGTTTGGCCTCAAGGTCGTACGCCATGCGCGGCTGTAGCGGCGGACGCCAGTTGGCGCGGTCGAAGTCCAGCTGCACTCCGTAGAGTTCGCGAGCCTTCTTCTCATAGTGCGCCACAACGCGGCCCACTCCGGGCAGCGCCAATCCCATCGCGTGGATAAAACCCAATGTCTCCTCCGAACAGCTCGTATGGCTGTGGAGCGAGACGCCTGTCGTAAAGGCTGTAGTGGCTAGCGGCTGCTTCCAGTTCGTCGAGACTTTTGAATGCGGCTGCATGGTCGCTCCTGGCGGCTATGACATCGTTAGTTCTGCCTAAAGATTGCCAGCTAAATGCGAATGCACCGTAATAAGAGCAATAACAGACGTTCAATTTGGCGAAATATGTGCCGAGTTATGTACCTCTTAGCCCTGTTTCGACAGAAGCAATGCCTCGATGTCTTCAAAAGTCAGCATCTCGTAAGTGGGTACTGCATCGTCCCCCGGCTTCGCTGCTGAACCTGTTTATAAATTCCATATCTATGGAGGAGACTGAAATACTGGGGAGGGGGACACGATGAAGGGTAAGCAGGCAGTTCTCTTTATAGTGCTTTTGGTACTGTTTTTTGTCTGCATCTTCAGTCCCATGTACCTGGCAGACGATCCGGCACAAGGTGCAAACAGTGGCCTGCGCAAGGCGTTGACACCTGTGCTGCAGGAGTATCGGAGTCTGCAGGCTCAGGCCGCGGCGGGCAAACTCAGCGGAAAGACCGACCCGGCACTAGCTACAGCGCGACAGCACCTTAACCAGGCAGAACATTTCGTTCCTGTCTTTGAATCTGAAAATGGAAGGTATGCCAACAACCACGCCAAGGGTGCGCTGGATGCGTACGCAAAGAATGTCGAAGACTTGGCCGAGGCAAAGAAATCGATACAAGGGGCACTTCCTGGCGGCGTCTCTACTTCATCCGAAATAGAACTCACCGAGTCAGCAGACAGAGCTCAACGAGACTTCACCATAGCTTCCAACGCTCTCGCAGGGCCTGCGCACCAGGCCTGGGGTGTCACCCTCCAGGGCATCTTATTTCCCCTGGGTTTGGTCGTTATCTTGCCCAGCATTTTTCTGGTGGCCTTTTGGCCGAGCGCTATGAGAGCCCTGCGTGGTCGGCACATACGGCGAACAGGGGTGCGGATGACGGCTACTGTGATCTCTTCCAGCAAGACGGGGCTGATGGTGAACTATGTGCCGCAATACGAGGCGACTGTCCGCCTGCCAACCGGGAACACTGCAAAAGTCATGCTCCTGGCCTATGCAGGAGCGCCTGAGGGAATGCAGCTAGAGGTGATGGTGGACTCCCGCAACCCCAATAAGGCGGTTGTTGTCTGAATCGAAGAGTATGACAGCAGGCTTATGGGATGAGCTTCAACTCTCCCACATTCCGCTTTCCCGTCGGACAGATATTCAGCAGCGGGCAAGCCTCGCACCTCGGCTCGGAGAACGTACACAGCGTCTGTCCATGCAGCTTCACCAGGGAGTGGTGCTCGTCGAGCATCTCCGCATCCCAGGTCTCGGGCACGAGGCGCATCAGGCGCTCCTCGGTGATCGCTGTATCCGCCCGTGGGACAACACATAGCCTTTGCACCACGCGCAGGTGGTTCGCATCGATCGAGATCGCCCTCCGCCGCAGCGTGCTGAAGTTCACCACTGCCGCAGACACCTGCGGCCCTACACCCTCGAACTGCTCCAGCCACGCGCGAATCTTGTCCGTGCGATAACGCGCAAGAAAGTCCAGCGTCAGCGATCCATAGCGCTCGGTAATGCCCATGAGCGCAGCCTTCAGTCTCGGAGCCTTCACCTCAGGAAACGTAACCACGGCAATCGCGCGCTCCAGCTCGGCGACTGTGGCATCGCGCACCGCCTCCCAGTTGCCGGGCCCGGCGGGGAAGTAGCGCTCCAGATCGCGCATCACCTGGTGCGCGGACGGAGTCTTGGTGCGTGAGCTCAGCAGAGAATAGATGAACTGCGTCAGCGGGTCCCAGGGCTCACGTCGCGCGGGCTGTCCATAGTGTCCCAGCAGCAGACGATGGATATGCGGCAGCCTGTCAGCCTCCTCAGGCGTAAGAGGACGCCGCGGCGGATTCGCCTGCTCGACCGGTTCGTTGAAGAGTTCCGCGTTCATTTGTGTATTTGGATACGACGTTACCACTTCAGCGACCAGCTAACTGAATAGGCTGGCCGTTCTATCTAGAACCTCTTCGAGAATGGGACCCGAAAGTCGCTCGACAAGTCTAGCCTTGCGCGCAAGCAGATCGAGTACACGCGGCTGATCGCAGCGGACGATTCCGGTAGTACGGAGACCGGTGCCTAACAGTGACACCGCAAAGCCTGTTGTTCTGGCGAAGTTGCCGCCAGTCGTAATCGGCAAGATGACAGGCAGTTTCGTAAGCTGGTTGAATCCATCGCTCGACACAATAAGAACAGGCCGTGTGCCCTGTTGTTCATGGCCTTCTGTCGGATCGAGCGAAGCGATATAGATTTCGCCGCGTTTCACAGCAGCTCACGACCTACTGGTTTTGCGTCGAGCCATGCACGATCATCTTCCAATTGATCGGCTATCTCCGCATGCTCTTGCAGTAGTTGCTCCAGGGTATAACGCGAACGGCTACGCGCAAGGAGAAGATGATCTCCTTCGACGGCAAGTCCCACTTTTTCTCCGGCCTCAAGATGCAGACGTTCCTTGAGTTCGTCTGGGATGCTCAGCACAAGAGAATCGCCGCTTTGATGCACTGTGGTCGTATACATGGCAGCCTCACTATCAGTATACAAATCGTACCCCGCATCCAGACCCGTTATTCGTTCCGCGTAACCCCCAGCTGCTGTCCCTCGCTCGTCGCCAGACCCCACGCCATGCGCGGCGTATTGTGCGCGAGACCCACCGAGCCATCCGGTCCCATCAGGATGATGCCGCCATGCCCGCCCAGCCGTTTATAGAGATACGCAATCGCCTCGCTCGCCGCCTGCTGCGGTGTGGCTCCCGCGGCGACGCGGTCCACAGCCCACTTGCCCAGCACCAGCTTCATGATCGGCTCGCCCCAGCCCGTCAGCGACACCGCTGCGCTCTCATTGTCGGCATAGCATCCGCAGCCGATCAGCGAGCTATCGCCCACGCGCCCCGGAGCCTTGGAGAGCGTCCCGCCGGTCGAGGTCCCGGCCGCCAGATTGCCATCCGCATCGATCGCCACCGCGCCCACCGTGTCATGCGAGTGCAGCGTCGGGTCCACCACCTGAAGCTCCTCCGGCAGCGTCCGCACCGCTGCAGTCATCGCATCGGCATCGGCTACAGCATCACCGCTGAACGTCGTGTCCCGCCCGCCCGCAGCCTCGGCACGCTGAAAGGCCATCAGCCGCTCACGCTCGCGCGGGACGATCAGTTCGGTGTTGTCGACCAGCCGCATGCCATGCTGCGTCGCAAACCTCTCCGCACCTGTTCCGACGAAGTACACATGCGGCGACTGGTCCAGCACCAGCCGCGCCGCCTGGATTGGGTTGCGCAGCCGTTCGACACAGGCCACGCCGCCTGTGCGCAGGTTCGCGCCATTCATCAGCAGGGCATCGAGCTGCACTCGGCCGTCGCGCGTCAGAAAGGATCCCCGCCCCGCGTCGAAGGTATCGTCATCTTCCATCACGGTAACGGCGGCTTCCACGGCGTCGACAGAGCTGCCGCCACGGGCCAGTGCATCCCATCCCGCGCGCAGGGCATGGCGAATGCCGTTCTCGTGGGCAGCAACCGCGTCGTCGGGCATCGCCCACGCGCCGCCGTGGATTAAAAGGATAGGAGAGCGTTTCGTCATCGCTCTGTGATTGTATTTGGCTGACGCTCTCGGCGTCCTTGCGGGGCCTCAGCCAGCAATCTTTGGACTAGGCTGTTTTCGTCAGCCATGCCCGCGAAAGACGGCGTCTGCGAGGAGTCCGCTGGGTACGCGGCAGCACAAACCAGATAGCCGCAAAGATGCTTGCGGCAAGGGGGATGCTGATGACAGAGAGATGAAACAGGGTATAGAAATCATCGCGCGTTATGTAGCCTAGCTCCAGGGACGGATTCCCTAGATACGCTAACAACCCGAGGGTCGTCAGGAAGAGCACATTGAGACTCGCTGACAGACCTTGAAAAAGCTTGAAGCTCGAAAGTTGAGAGATCGTTTCTCTGCGTAACAGTAAAAAGACCAGAAATCCTAGCCAGACAAACGTGACTGCTGGACCGATTCCTTGCGCAATCTCCTGGAATGAGGAGTAAGGCCACGCCACCCGATAATCGGGTATTGCGGCAGAGAACCGGCTCGCTGCGAGGAACCTCCACGCGGGATACAAGGCGCTCCATCCTGCGGAGAAGACCAGCGGCAGCGCATAGGGCGTGGCCCCTTGATAGATTCTTTGGTAGGCGCTGATTCCGATGGCCATCAGAACCTCACGCCAGAACCAGATGCTTGACCGGCCTGATTGCAGCTCTTCGAGCAGATCGCCACACAACGCCTCGTGATCGCAGCCAAAGGTCAAGTGCTCCAGGGACCAGATCGCGAGCGCAACCATCGTTCCTGCTTTCATGCGAGTTCCTCCGGCGTTGGGAGTGACTTCCAAAGTTTGCTGAGAACGCTGCGAGTCTCATGAATCGAGCGAAGCCCCTGCTCCGTGAGACGAAAGTACCGCTTAGCCCTGCCACCGCGTTCCGGTGTTGCTTCGCCCAGGCTGGACGCGATCAAGCCTTTGCTCTCCAGCCGGTCCAGTGCGGCATAGACGCTTCCGACCGAAACGCGCCGCCCACGCGAGAGCGACAGTTCCCTGGAGAGAGGAACCCCGTAAGCCTCATCTCCCAAACGAAGAATCGTAAGGAGAATCATCAGCTCAAACTCGCCAAGATAGCTATGCTCTGCCATAAGTTCGTTTATAGCGAAGATATAGGGTAAATGCAATCGAAATCGACAGTTGCTTACGGAACAAGCTCGAAGTGCTGCACAGCGATATGCGCTCCCGCCAGCATCCTCTCCCAGGACGGTTTAATGGCCACGGTGATCTCATCGAACTCTCTTCCGTGAGCGCTGGGCGGAATAGGGAAGTTGAGCGCTTCATCGACCGGGGGACGACCCAGAGTGATGTGCTTGCCTTCGCTCGAAGGAACAACCAGAGTTCCCAGAGACTGCGTGAAAGATCCCTTCCCAGCGGTGTGCGTCAGCAGAACCTCTATCGAGATCTCACCCGCTCGGTCATCCGCATTCTGGATCGCCAGGCGAAGAACTCTGCAGCAAGACAGCTCTATCGGATTTCCCAGATATTGGTGAGCCTCCATCTTCAACGCTTGAAGATCGGTGGAGTGGATATTCACCTTGGTAGGCTCGCCATGAACGACGCGCGCATTGGCTCTGGGGCGGTGATCCGGTGCTTTGAAATACCAGTACGCTCCATCGAAAGGAATGATCGTAGGCTCGGCTCGAACGCTGCTGAAAGACGTTCGGCTGACCGGAGCTGGAGGAACAATCTTTTCTCGGGACTTTGGTGGCAGGATGAGAATGAACCCGGAGTAGCCTCCGTACGTCTGGCTTTTCGCATTGATTTTGGGCAAAGAGGTTAGAGCCTCAACTTGAGGTATCCGTATCCATCGTTTCAATCCTTCCGTCAAAGGACTTGGTCGCAGGAAGGGGATAAGGGCAACTCCCGTCAATAAAAACACCAGCAGTGAGCCGGTAATGAGAGAGCGCCTCGATACCTGAGTCCTGCGCGCGGCTTCCTCGGTGCGAGACTTTATCGGAAGGGCCCACAAGAGCAACACAGCACAGAGAGCGAAGAGCCCTCCAGCCCACAACGAATAGCCAAGCAGCAACGCTATAGCACCCGCCTCTAGGGCGATGGAGGTCAGCGCAGCCGGAAGCACGCTGCGCAGAAGAGACGCCGGCTCTCGCAGCTGGAAGAGGCTCGGTGTGCCTGAATCCGGAGCAGCGGCTTGTTTCTCTACGCTCGACTTCCAGCGCATAAGAAACAAAGCGGCAAAGATCGAGATCAGCGGTGGCACGAACGCCACCCAGATCGAATGTTCCTTGATCAGCAGGACCAGCAGCGGCAGCCACGCTGGAGCCATCCAAAAGCCCAGAATAAGAGGTCGGAACGGAATCTCTATGTGCTCGCGAAACACTCTGCAAATGACCCACACGGCCAAAGCATGGACGGTCGCCGCCAGCAGCACATACAAGAAGGCAGACCCCAGCAGACTTAGCCACGTAAGCGAAGGTCGCGCAGGCAGTGTGCAGAACAGATAAGCGACCGCACCCGTCAGCAATAGGCTCCCAAGCAGCGGGAGCGTAACCGGGGCCAACGTCTGAGAGGTCTCTTCTGCCACGGCTACCTCGCTCCTAAAGGAGAATCACCCGTTGAACTCGACAAGACAGGAGGCGTCTCTCAATATCTTCGTTTATAGCGAAGATATTGTGTGAGCGCAACGGGGAAATGAAGACGAGGTCGTTCTATGTTTTGGGAGGGGCGAGAATCTCGACTTTAGGAAAATACGTTCGATAACGCGCAGCATCACGCGTGAGCAATGCCAGATGTTCAATGGCCGCATGCGCGCCAATATAAAAATCCGGCATAGGAGTGCCTCGCGAGCCACCGTGTCTGCGGTAAGCCAGAAAACACTTACCTGCCAGAAATCCGGCCTCCCATGGAAGAGGTTCCCTTTGATAGAGACTGCTGGGTAGCGCGGCATCCAGCTCTTCGATGGTCGCGTAGCCAATCGACACCTCAGCATAGATGATGGGGTTGATGACCAGCATCGTATGTTCGGCGCACGCTGCAAGCGCCTCTGTAGACCAATCGCCCCATGCTGCATCATTCGTGGAGATGTCCAGAAGAATGTTGCTGTCCACCAGTACGCCGCGACAGTTTCTAAGACGTTCCGGCAAGTTGGACAAAGAACCTGTCATTTTTTCTTCCTGAGAGGGGCATCTTCTCCACGTGTCAGTGCCATGATTTCATCTGTGCTCATGCGGGCACTTGCTGTACCCCGGAGCGCTTCGATCACTCTCTGTCCTCTGCCTGCGCCAGGGGGGCTCTTGGTCTTGCGAATAAGGGCATGGTCTCCGGCCAGCTCGAATTCGACCTCAGTATGGGGCAGAAGACCCAACTGAATACGCACCTCCTGCGGAATGGTCACTTGACCTTTGCTGGTAATCTGCATGGTAATACTCCTACCGGTAAGAGTAAGGGTGAGGGCAGAAAAGTGCAACTAGTCAATGACGCGCTCTACATCTAGCCGCATCCGCTCCCACGGATCACGATCAGTAACTTCTGAGATCAGTAGTTCTGATCCAACTTGTGTAACTACATCTCGTATAGCGTCGGCGATGGCTTCCGGCTTCTGCCGATGCATCATATGGCCTGAGCCTGCTACCAATCTGTACTCCCCGTACCTGGACCGCCCGGCGAGATCAACCTGGAAGCTATGCCATTCATGATTGAGAGCGTCCACCTGCTGCTGAGTCAGGCTGGGAAAGGCCGAGAGTGGAACTTTTTCTGAACGTTCCAGATCGATCAGAGGTATATCCGCGCGCCAGGTAAGCCTCTGATGGTCCGGAAGAAAGCCGTTGTCCCGCAGAAATGCTGGATTGTTCCAGTTCGGGTCTATCTGCGGTGAGATGGCCGCATCGCGCCACTCCATCTCCTCATGAGAGGAGTCAACGAAAACGAGTCCACCGACCTCCTGCGGATACTGCTGCTGATAACGCCGCACCAAAATGCCACCAACTGAAGCTCCCACCAGCACATACGGTTGCTTCAGACCCGCAGCCTGAAAAAGACTGTGCATCTCCGAGACGACCTGATCGATGGAACGGGACTGCGGGGACTCTTGAACGTGATCGCTACGACCAGCCCCGATCGCATCGTAGCTGCACACTCGAATCGAGGAAGGCAATTTCTGTTGCACCAGCGCCCAGGAGTCGGCCGTGCCGAGCCCTCTTCCATTTGCCAGAATCACGATGGGTCCAGCATTCGGATCTCCGGAGCATTCGAGAAACATCTTATGCCCATTCGGAAGTTGAACCAGATCACCTGGTGTTGGGGCGGGCGGAGAGCTTTGTAGGTTAGATCCCTCCTGCGAAAAGGCATGGACAACAGGAGAAGGCCCAACGGAGTAGAAACCGAAAGCAGCACCAACGGCTAAGCCACTACCCAGCACACTAGCGGCGAACAAGCGGCGGAATCGGACTGCATAGCGCGGGTTAGCAAGGGCGATTGTCTCGGCTAGAAAGCCAGACCAAACTCGCGCAATAGCGCCTGGGCCTTCACGCCAGGCATCGCTGAGTTCCTCTCGAAATACCTCACGTACTTCGTCCCCGTATCGAGCGAATAGCTCATCGCTTTGAAATCTGAGAAGACAGTCGAACAAGCAGCAGTGCGCTTGATACAGGCGATTCATCTCTGTTCTCCGATCCCTTAGTACCCGTTCCATGATCTGCGTCTCAACTCTGGTCAATTTGTGTCGGTGCCGCGTCAATGACTCTCGCTATGTAGATTGCTACTCATAAAGTAGCAATCTACATAGCACAAGCCGACGAGGTCAAGAGCAAAAGGCCTGGAGAGTCCCGATCCTGCCCGCCACTTGGAATCGACTCAGCCGCAGCCGGCGAATGCCTGAAAGTCTGCTACTTTTGAGGGTATATAAATTAAATAAATTGAAAAATCATCTTGTTTAATTTAATAAAATTGATTATTGTCGATTTTGTACTAGAGAAACGAGATCGGCAACCATGAGTTCAACGTCCAAACCCGCCTCCGACTGGCAAGACCTGCTCCGCATCGCCCAGGGTAGTCCGCTCCTCATCGAGCGCGTCTCTATCCCGGAGAAGGGAATCGCCGTCGAAGGCCAGTTCACCCTCCCCGAGCTTGCCCGCCTCAGTCTGGAAGACCAGGTCTTCGTCGTCGCCTTCCTCCGCTCTCACGGCTCCATCAAGGAGATGGAGCAGACCTTCGGTGTCAGCTACCCCACCATCAAGGCCCGCCTCAACCGCATCTCCGGCCAATTGCAATTCATTGAAACCAACCCGTCTCCATCCCGCGCGGAAGTGTTGGAGCGGCTCAAGGCCGGCGAGATCACCGCCGATGAAGCTATCCGCGCACTGGAGGCTCTCAAGTGACTCCCAACTTCGCCGTCCTCGGTATTGAAACCCCTACCCGCCAGTTGCCGCGCTTATGGGTCCCGCTCTTCCTGCTCTGGATTCCGGTCGTCCTGCTGTCGCCCATCCTTTTCCTGACGCTGGCTGCCGTCGCCATCGTCACCCGCACCACCGTCTGGCGCTTGATCGCTCTTTGCTGGGGCATCCTCTCTGGATTGCCTGGCACTGATGTGTATGTGCACGCAGATGGCAACCACGTCCTGGTCCGCGTCCTATAACGCCAGGTTTCTCGGGTGTTCCACCTTCGCCGCGTTCTTGTTTTTTGCGGCCAGGGTGGATAGCACGCCCCCCAACGACTAACAGTTTTCCCCGGAGGAACACCATGAACGAAAATCGTCGCCAAATTCTGGAGATGCTCTCAACCGGTAAGATCACCGCTGACGAAGCCGAACGGCTCATCGCCGCCCTCGAGTCCGGCCCCGCCACCACTGTGGGCGAACACATGAGCTCGATCCCCGGCCCCAACGGAGCCGCAGCTGGTACCGTCAAAACCCGCGCCAAATACCTCCGCGTCCTGGTCGAGGCCGACGAGCAGATGACTGGCAGGAAAGGCCCCACCTCGGTGAACGTCCGCGTGCCCATGCAGCTACTCCGCGCCGGCGTGCGCCTGGCCAGTCTCATCCCCGCACAGGCACATAGCCAGCTCGACGAAGCGCTGAACCGCCACGGCGTCCCGCTCACACTCTCCCAGATCAAGCCCGAAAATCTCGAGGAGCTGATAGACCATCTCGAAGACCTGACCGTTGATGTCGACATCCCGAGATGTGGGAACAGCGAAGGTCCGCGTCTTCTGCGAGTAGTCCGTGACTGGAATTCACAGGATGATTCAATCGAGTTCGGAAGAGGAATTGTTAAAAAAGGAGATGAGCTCGCTTCAGGCAAAGATCACAGGCCTGCAACAGCTTATTGTCGAATTGCTCCTGAAGAACCAACAGCTCCGGGAAGCATTAGGAGACAAAAACACCTAACCCAACCGTTTGGCCTCGGGTGCCGAGTTCCGGAGTGGCGCGTTCGATCTCCTTCTCGAACGCGCATGCGGACGGGCTGAAAACCCAACCTATCGTGTTGCCACTGTAATAGATTGTGTCTTCAGCACTCTACTTTCCAGGTCATTCCGCAACTCTAGATCTCCGGTCGCAGCTCAACCTTCTTCGTCGCAATCGTCAGCTTGACACTAGGCAACTTGGGCCCAGGCCACTCTTCGGCATAGGCCTCGACGGTGATCTGCCCCGGCGTCTTGCTCGCCTGCACAATCACCTGCGCCAGTCCGCTGAAGAGACTGCGCTTCGGTTCCTTATCGGACTCATGGCAGTTCGGATCGCCGTTGCCGACACCCAGCAACGCACCGTCTCCCGAGATCTTGAAGCTGATTGTGTTATCTGCAGTCGGCACTACGCGGCCTTCTTTATCGAGCACCTCGACACGCAGCACAGCAATGTCCGCTCCATCCGCATCGATCTCCATCCGATCGGCTGTGAGCTTGATCGTCTCCAGCTTTCCGGTAGTCTCCCGCTTCTCCACCAGAATGACCTTGCCGCCCTTACTGCCTCGGGCCTCGATCACCCCAGGCGCGTACTTCACCTTCCACTCCAGATGCGTCAGAGGCACTACCTTCTGGCTGCCCTGGCTCTGGCCATTGAGAAACAGCTCCACTTCCTCCGCATTCGAATGCACCCAGACCGAGACTGGCTCGCCCAGACGCTCCTCCCAGTTCCAGTGTGGAAACAGATGCAGCACTGGCTCGCTGCCCCACCAGGCCTTGTAGTAGAAGAAGCTGTCCTTCGGGAATCCGCACATATCGACGATACCGAACTGCGAGTTGATCGAAGGCCAGCCGTAGGGCGTTGGTTCGCCACGATAGTCGAAGCCGGTCCACGCGAAGCCGCCGGCCAGCCACTCACGCTCCGCATAGTACTTCCACCACTCCTCGGCCAGCTCCGCCCACGCGGGATGGTTCACATCGTAAGCGCTGACCCAGTTGCGCAGCTTGTCGGTCGAGTAGATGCCGCGTGTCGACACCGCACTCGCAGTCTCCGAGCCGATAGTCAACGCATGAGGATGCGTCTTGCGATACGCATCCGGCGCGGACGGCTCGTTCGGTTTGGACGGCTGGCCCAGGTTGTAGTTGAAGCCCACCACATCCAGCGCATTCACAACGCCTTTTACATATCCGCCATTGTCCGCCGCAGTGCATAGCCGGGTTGGGTCCAGCTCATGGCTGCGTCGTACCATCGCCGCAACAACACGCTCACCCTGCTCCGCTGCGTCGCCTTGCAGATGCCACTCTTCGTTGCCCATCGACCACAGGATGATCGAGGGTGAGTTGCGATATCGCTTCACCATCGCCTCGAGCTGCGCCATGCCTTCGTCATTGGAGCTCATCATGCGCGTCTCGCACATCATCATCATGCCCATGTGGTCGCACGCCTCTACCCACTCCGGCGTCGGCATATTGTGCGAGGTGCGAACGGCGTTCGATCCCATCTCCTTCAGCACCGCCAATCGATACCACTGCAGGCGATCCGGCAGCGCTGCGCCTACACCTGCGTGGTCCTGGTGGTTGCACGTTCCCTTGATCTTGACCGACTTGCCGTTGAGAAAAAATCCCTTGTCGGCATCGAAACGTATCGTGCGGACGCCGAAGCTGACCTGCTCTGCATCGGTGGTCTTTCCGTCAGATACCACCGTAACCACCGCCGTATAGAGCGTTGGCGTCTCCAGTGACCATAGCGCGGGTCTGGCGAGTTTTACACTCGCCGTAAAGTTCGCGGAAGCATCTACTGCAATCGTCTGTGCCGCCGCCTCTCCCGTGGCCACGGTCTTCTTCGCTGCATCCAGGATCTTCCACTGAACGCGACATGCCGCAGCCTGCTTGCCCTGGTTCTGCACGACGGTACCCATGTTGAGCATGGCGTTATCGCCCTGCACTTCGCTCCGCACAAAGCTCTCCCACCGGCCCAGATGCAGCGCCTCGGTCTTCGTCAGCCATAGGTGGCGATAGATCCCCGCACCCTCATAGAACCAGCCATCGCCAAAGCTGGCATCCATGCGCACCACGAGAGTGTTCTTGCCGCCATAGATCAGAAAGTCCGAGAGGTCGAAGCTGAACGGCGCATACCCGTTGTCGTTGCGGCCGATAAAGAATCCGTTGAGGAAGACCAGCGCACTGCGAAAGGCGCCATCGAACTCCAGCGAGATCCTGCGTCCAGAATCGTCTTTAGGAATCTCGAACGAGCGCCGGTACCAGCCCACGCTGGTCTCGGGATACCTGCGTCCCAGCGGCTTGTAGCCATGGCCCTGGAGCGCGTCGTCGTCGATAAAGGGCAGTTCGACCGCCCAGTCGTGCGGCAGATTCAGCGACCGCCACTTCGAGTCGTCGAACTTCTCCTTCGCAAAGCCAAAGTCGCCCGACTTCGCAAAGTCCCCCTGATCTGCGCCAAAGCCAAGGTCGTGGGAGGGATCATTGCCATTGCCCTGAAAAAACTTCCACCCAAAATCCAGCAACAGCCGCTCTCGCGGAGCCAAAGCAGCCAGCGATCCCGCAGAAGTCTCAGCCGCGGCAAACAAAGCCTCGGCACGGGCTACAGCAGAGTTGGCAACCAGGGAAGTGGCAGACAGGGCAATTCCTGAACGAAGCAGCTCACGACGAGTAAACACAGGCATTAGGAGTCCTTGACGACAGTGTCTAGCTTAGGAAGCACACACAGCGTTGATTTTTAAGACGATCCATCATCACAAGAAAACGGTTACTCGTAAAGCTCACCTCTTACTCGGCAGGGCAAAAGCATCGTATCTCCCAGCAGATTAGTGGCGGACAGCCAAAAAGCGAACGCAGGGGGCTCAGAGGGAAAACGCAAAGGCCACCACGACACCCTCTGCGACCTTTGCGAAACCTCCGCGTCCTCTGCGCTAAGGCTCTTGCTGTTGCTTGTTTTTGGTGTGAGTTGGTTCAAATTTAGATGCGCTTGCCCTGTATTACTCGGCTCCCGCGATCATCCCCGCCAGCAACGCCGTCCGCTCCACCAGGTGAGCCTTCACCACATGCTCATGCGCGGCATGGGCGCCCGCTCCCACGGCCCCCATCCCGTCCAGCGTCGGCACCCCAAGGGCCGCGGTAAAGTTCCCATCCGACCCGCCTCCGGTCGAGGCCTCGTCCAGCACAAACCCCATCTCGTCCGCGAGCTTCCTGGCCAGACGAAACAGCGCCACCGTCCCCGGCTTGCGCTCCATCGGAGGCCGGTTGATACCGCCCGTTATCGTCAGCTTGCAAGCTTTGTCCGTAACCTTCAACGATCGGAAGAGCCTCTCCACGCGCGCTGCGTCGCTCGCCTTCGCGATTCGCACGTCCACCTCGGCCGAGCATTCTGCCGCAATCACGTTCGACCGCGTTCCCCCAGCGATCACCCCCGCATTCACCGTCAGGCCCTTGTTCAGATCGGTAAATCCGGCTACCGTCTGCACCAGCCGAGCCATCTCCAGCACGGCCGAGTGCCCACGCTCGAAGTCGACGCCACTATGGGCCGCCACGCCCTGCACCTTCAGAGTGTAGTTCCCAATGCCTTTGCGCGCTGTCTTGTAAGCCAGGCCCTGTGCGGGTTCCAACACAAACACCGCGGAACACTCCTGCGCGATCTTTTCGGTGATCGGCCGCGATACCGTGCTGCCCACCTCTTCATCACTATTCAGCAGCAGGGTCACGGGCCTCGCCACCCCAAGCGCGTTTGCTGCTGCAAGTGCCTCCAGGGCCATCACCACCCCGGCCTTCATATCCACGACACCCGGCCCAAAGATCTTGCCTTCAGCTTCACGCCACGGCATCTTCGCCAGCGTTCCCATCGGCCAGACGGTATCCATATGCCCAAGCAGCAAAACCCGCCCACGCTTGCTCTTCGCCGGCCCAAAGCGCAGCTCCAGCACATCGCCAAACTTCTTCTGCCGATGCCGCTTCACCTTGCCGCCCAACTCCTCAACCCAGCCCCCGACCAGCGCCCCCGCACGATCTACGGCAGCCTTGTCCTCACTGGGAGACTCAACCTCAACCAACTCCCGCAACCGCCGAAGCAGCCGCTGCTCCCCGGCCTCCACCACCTTCTGAATGTCCACCATCGTCATAGCTTCTACGCTAACGTGTTCTCACGTAGTTCTGGTGTTCAAACTTTCATTGTAGTAACATATCTACATTGATAAGGAATTCGGGGAGGTGCAAGTTTATGTCGATTACAACCTTTTCCAGCCGTCAGTTCAATCAGGATGCCAGCAAGGCCAAAAAAGCTGCGGAGGCCGGTCCCGTCTTTATTACGGATAGGGGGAAGCCCGCGCACGTGCTGTTGACGTACGCCGCCTACAAAAAAATCAGCAGTGAACATACGAAGATCGCCGATCTGCTGGCCATGCCTGGTGTCGAAGACATCGACTTCGATATCCCGCAACCGCAAGACCTCGCGCAAGCGGCGGACCTCTCCTGATGTTCCTGCTGGATACGAATGTCGTCTCCGAGCTACGGAAGGTTCGCTCCGGGAAAGCCGACCGTCACGTTGCAGCCTGGGCTAACAGCGTGGATGCCGACGATCTGTACCTATCGGCAATCACCGTTCAGGAGCTGGAGATAGGTGTTCTCCTGGTCGAACGGCGCGATTTTTCGCAGGGAGCGATGCTTCGAGCATGGCTCAACAGCTATGTGCTGCCGGCCTTTACCGACCGCATCCTTCCTGTCGATACCGTTGTCGCCCAATGCAGTGCGCGGCTCCATGTCCCAGATCCCCGGCCAATTCGAGATGGGCTTATAGCCGCGACGGCGCTCGTCCATGGCATGACTGTCGTAACGCGTAATCTTGTCGACTTTCAGTCAACCGGTGTGCCAACCCTCAATCCATGGGACGTACCAAATCCCTCAACTGTGTCCAAATAGACACATTCCAATCCCGCCCCTCCGTTGTAGCCTGTGTCTTTGCTGCAACATTCAGGGAAAAGCGCACCTGCCCAACGACGCCAAATTCGAGCAAACGATCCACAGCCCGCTGGACTTCAGCGGCATCGGTTTACACTCCGGCGCGGACGTCACCATGCGGCTCGTTCCCGCACCCGCCGGCTCCGGCATCGTCTTCCGCCGCACCGACCTCGACAACTTTGAGATTCCCGCCACCGGCCGCAACGTCGCCAAGGTCAGTTACGCAACCTCGCTGATGCGCCAGGGCGTGCTGATCTCTACCACCGAGCACCTGCTCTCGGCGCTGATCGGCCTCGGCGTCGACAACGTCATCGTCGAAGTCGACAACCTCGAAGTGCCCATTCTGGACGGCTCGGCTCGGCCCTACGTTACTGCCATGCTCGATGCGGGATTCAAGCGCCAGCGCCGCAAGCGCGAGTACCTCCGCATCCTGAAAGAGATCGAAGTTCGTGAAGGCAGCAAGTTCATCGGCGTCTACCCTGGCGAAGGCTATTCGATCCACTACACTATCGACTTTCCCGAGCCCATCGGCCACGAAACCTTCATCGGCGACCTCGAAGCCGGCGACTATAGCAGCCTCATCGCGCCTGCGCGCACCTTCGGCTTCCGCGAAGACGAGCCAATGCTGCGCGACATGGGCCTGATCCGCGGAGCATCCGACGAGTGCGCCATCATCATCGGCGGTGGCGAAGTGCAGAACGGCCCGCTGCGCTTTGGAGATGAGTTCGTGCGCCACAAAGTTCTCGACCTGATCGGCGACCTCGCTCTCGCCGGCCGCCGCATCTGGGGTCGCGTCGTCGCCGAACGCGCCGGTCACGCCATGCACACCGCGCTGGTACAGCGCCTGCTGCGCGACCGCTCGGCCTGGGAGCTGGCACATCGTTACGAGGAACCCGCATCCGCAGCCGAACCAGCAACTCGACCAGTTGCGGCAGCTACCCTACAGCCCTCCCACGCATGATCGCCGCCATCGCCCTCGGCTCGAACCTACCCTCACACTTCGGTGACCGCGCCTCCAACCTGCACGAGGCTCTTCGCCAGCTCAAAGCTCTGGGCCAGGTCACTGCCGTCTCCAGCTTTCACGACACCGACCCAGTAGGCTATGAAGATCAGCCGCGTTTCCTAAACGCCGCCGCTCTACTCGAAACCGAGCTCTCACCAATCGATCTGCTGCACGCCCTCCTGGCGATCGAACACTCCATGGGCCGCGACCGTTCGACCGCACCACCCAAAGGCCCCCGCATCATCGACCTCGACCTGCTGTTGTATGGTGACGTTGTTCTGCAGACGCCCGAACTCACACTGCCCCACCCGGCAATGCACGAACGCCGCTTCGTCCTTGCCCCACTCTCCGAAATCGCGCCGGAGAGGCAACACCCCACATTGCATCGCACCGTCGCTGAGCTTGCGGAAGCCGCTACTTCTTTTCCTCGTGGTACTCCTGCTCGGTATTGATCCCCCACACCGCAGCCTTGTCCACATGCCCTGCGGCGATGCCGTCCACCACGGCCATCGCCGTCAGCATCGAGTGGTCCTGATTGTTGTACTTGTGCATCCCGTTGCGGCCCACGAGAAACAGGTTCTCGAAGCTGTCGGTAAACTCGCGCAACTCGCTGAATCGGTCATAGGTTCCGAAGTACGCCGGATACGTCTTCGGCACGCGCACCACATGCGCGTCGGTCACCTCGCTGGTCCGCAGGATGCCGATCGTCTCCAGCTCCTTCGCCGCAAAGGTCTTCAGCTCTTCATCGGGCATCGCCCATAGCGCGTCCGTGTCGTAGCAGAAGTATTCCAGCCCAATCCACACCTTTGCCGGGTCGGCGACCATGTACGGCGACCAGTTATTGAAGATCTGCAGCCGCCCCAGCAGCACATCGGGCTCCTGGATGTAGATCCACGTGTCCTTGATCAAACCGCCATCCGGTTCACGCACATCCAGCTTGTTCGCGAGCACGCCCACTGTAATGAAGTCGCGATACTGCAGGCCGTCGCTCACCTCGCGTACGTTGGCAGGCACCTCGACGTGCAGCGCCTGTACCAGCTCGCGCATCGGCATGGTCGAGATAAAGTAATCACCTTCGATGCGCTGCCGTTCGCCGGCCTGGTCTACGGCTTCGATCGCAACCACGCGCGCGCCTTCCACCAGAATCGCATCGACCTTCCAGTGCATGTGAATCTCGCCGCCCATGGCAACGATCTTCTCCGCAACGTGCTCCCACAACTGCCCCGGTCCAAACTTCGGATACAGAAAGCGCTCGATCAGCGAAGTATCCGTACCCTTCTGCGCAATATCTTTGCTGGAGGCTCCATCACCCGCAACGCTCTTCGGCTTGCCGGAAAATGCCTTCTTCACAAAGTGCTTCAGCGCCGTCGTCAGCGAAAGTCCCTTGATGCGTTGCGCTCCCCACTCGGCGGAGATCTTGTCGCACGGCGTTCCCCACACCTTCTCCGTATAGCTCTTGAAGAAGGTGAGGTACAGCTCTTTACCGAAGCGATTGATGAGAAAGTCTTCGAGACTTTTCTCCTCTTTGATCGGGCTCACGCGACTCATCACGTAGCTGTAGCCGATCTTCACCATGCGCACCGGGCCGAGATTCGCTATCGTGTTGCCGGTCAGCTTGATCGGATAGTCGAAGAACTTGCGCAGATAGTAGATGCGGCTCTTGCGCGGCCGCACCAGCATCACCAGGTCATCGGACTCCGGCGGCGGTGCAACAACCGTCGCCACTACCTCTTCTTCGGTAACATCCTCTTCGTCAGCGTCAGCAATAGCACGATCTTCTATATCGTGATGCAACGGTCCCATGCCGCGCAGAGGGGGCTCTTGGTGCAGATGCGCAGGCACCGCAACCTTGCGCTCTTTACCCTGATAGCTGATATCCACGCCGGTAGGCGAAGCGCCCGCGAGGTCCGGCGGCATCAGGTCCATCCACCACTGCATCACGCGGTCGCTCTTGGAAAAGAAGCGGTGTCCGCCAATGTCCATGCGGTTGCCCTTATAGCGGATGGTGCGCGAGATGCCGCCGATCTCTCCACTGGCTTCCAGGATGATCGGCTGAACATCCGTCTTGCGCAGAAGTTCCAAGGCCGCTGTCAGCCCTGCCGGCCCTGCTCCGATGATGATTGCCTTACGCGCCATGCGCCTTTGCCGCTCCAAACACGCATTCCGCGTCGAATCAAGCTTACCGTATGGTTAGACGGGTGCGAAGACCATGCGACTGCAAGAGCCTAACGCAGAAACGCAAAGGAGCGCAGAGGGTTCCGTCGCGTCCTTTGCGTTCTTCCTCTGCGCCCTCTGCGTCAAGGCTTTTTGGTTATACCAGCACTTATGCCTCGCGGTTCTCCACCACGAACCAACATCACTCCAAGCCGCCCCTGGCCGATTGGCAGGTTCCAGGTCCGCCTGGAAAGGCGCTGAAAAACCCGGAACGCCCGTGGGCTGGAATCATCACAAGAGTTGGAAGCATTCTATGCAGCTCATTCAGTTGTTGGACCGCCTCCGCTGCCTTCTCAGGATCGACATCTTGGAGGAAAAAAGGTTTTCGAATCCTTTCAGTGATCTCCCGGACTTGAAGAGCAGCGTCACCGACATAGAAAAAGCGGTGATCGGCGTCAACATTGATAAAAACGCCCACGCTGCCGAGTGTGTGACCCGGAAGCGGAACTAAAACGATAGAACCATCCTTGTAGAGGTCGAAGCTTTGCTGAAAGATCTCATAGGGCGTGTCAGAAAATCTCAGCTCTCTTGCACGGCCGTCCTCGAGCATCTTGGCCTGTTGAGGAATCACGGCTCCGGTCTGCAAGGCCTTACGGTCGTACAAGTAGTTCAATTCGAGCGGGCTCAGTAATACGGGAATCCTTGGCAGATCCTCATACCCTCCCACATGATCGAGATGAGCATGCGAGGGAATCAATAGTTGAATCTTCCGGAGCCTTTCTCCCAAAGCGCGCAATGCTTCTGGTAGAGGCCCGCGCGGCTTCAGCCGTCCGGGTATCGCTATCATGACCAATCGCTGCCACAGTGGGAACTGCGAAGCTTCCTCCTCGAAACGGCTGGAATTGCCTCCATCGATGAGCACGTCTCCCTTCGGATGGCGTATAAGCAGCCCGGAAGCGGTCATCGCGAAAGATCCTGAGCCGAACGCATGGCCGGTTTCGACCCAGCAGACCTCTGTCCGCGGCAGCCGGGAGAGATTTGCTGGTGTCCTCGATAGATGCTCCAGCGGAGGAAGAGGCCTCCTTCCGTACAAGGCAACTGCCAGAAATGCCGGTACCCCAAAAAGGATTGCGGCGATGACGATACTGACCGTAAAGAGAATGACTCGCAGCGGATTGCGCTTGATCTTCAAATCTTGAGTCTTTCCGGAGCGATCTCAGACGTCGGTTCCATTTATGGTGCAACGGGATGGAAGAGCTATGGATCGCAACTTAAGCCTCGGAAGCGTTCTCAGAAGAGAGGGGGTCCCAGATAAAACGAGGTCTCGCGACCGCTCCCAGCAATAGGGCAGCACCTACAGCCGTGAACACTCCATATCCCAGCGTTGTCGGGATGCCGAGAGCAATGCTCATCGTAACCGCAAACAACGCGAGAAGTGCTGCGCTGGACCACGCAACAATACGTGGATAGACGCCCACTAGGAGCGCCACGGCAAGAGCGAATTCGATGATTGTTTCTAGGACGCCAATCGCAGGAATGAAGGCCTTCGGTGCAATCTTGATAAGATACGCAACGAATTGCAGGAAGTGTGTCCAATCTCCCCAGGTGACACCCTTCGTTCCATGCCCTCCGTAAACGCCGAAACGATCCGCGATCGCAACGAGAAACGCGGAACTAAGGCACAGACGCAGAACGATCCTGCCGATTTGTAAGACTCGCTTATCTGTCATAGTGATGTCGTCGAATCCTTTCCTTTTTAGGCGAACTCCAAGACGAGGAACTTGGCTTCTCTGGATGCGTATGCTTCGGCGAAGCGTTCAAGAGAATCGTAAGCGCGCGCTGGTACGATGCCTAGAGCCATATTGCGATGATTCTTTGGACCATTTGAAAAGCGTCAAGAGAGTTCAGGGTCTATGCCTAAAATCGTTAGCTCTTTCGAACTGACACTTCGGAAACGTCCCCAGCAGGTTAAGCTCACGCGTTGGCTCTATGAAGAGCTGCGTCGAGCCATACTCGACCGCCGCCTTCCACCCGGAACCCGCCTTCCTGCGACACGAGACTTTGCACAGCAATACGCCATATCTCGAGGAACGGTGGTGACAGCGTTCCAGCAACTGCAAACCGAGGGCTTTCTGGTCGGCCAGATTGGAGCAGGCACCTGGGTCAACGAGCAGTTGCCTCAGCACCTTCTGGGGCCGAAGACAACGGAAGCCCCAGCTAAGAAACTCACGGGACCGCTCCCTGAATGGGTACTCTCTTTCCCGCCGCGTCCGTTTCGTTCTTTCGTCCCCGCCATTTCGGAATTCCCCGTTGATATCTGGGCACGAGTAGCAGGACACAGGCTGCGTCGCGCCTCGGCTTCTCTCCTGACTGGATCCGACGCGCGAGGATATGGCCCATTGCGCGAGGCTATTGCGGGATATCTGGGTTCAAAGCGCGGAGTCAGGTGTTCTCCGGACCAGGTAATCATTGTGACCGGTGCTCAGCAAGGGGTGGACCTCCTTGCACGATTCCTGGTGAAGCCTGGCGATGCAGTCTGGGTAGAAGATCCTGGATACTTCGGCGCGAAGGCAGCTTTTCGCAACGCGGGCGCGAAGATTATTCCCGTGCCGCTCGATGAAGAGGGCCTCTCGATCTCAAAAGGAAAAGATCTCTGCGAGCGCCCCAGGGCCGCATACCTGACGCCGGCTCACCAGTTCCCCCTGGGCATGACCATGTCTCTGCAGCGCAGACTCGCACTTCTCGATTGGGCACGCGAAGTTGGCGCGTTCTTGATTGAAGATGACTACGATAGCGAATTCCGCTTTGAGGGATTACCCGTGCCGGCGCTTCAGGGTCTGGATCAAACGGGCAACGTCATCCTCCTCGGCAGCTTCAACAAAGTAATGTTTCCCTCTTTGCGTCTGGGATACCTTGTTCTCCCGGCTTCGCTCATCGATCGATTTCTGGGATTTCGCTATATCGGCGACCTGCATCCTTCCGGCCTGGATCAGGCCATTCTCTGCGACTTTATTGTCGAAGGACACCTCGGACGACATATCCGCCGGATGTGCGATTTGTATGGAGGGAGACTGCTGGCGCTACAAGAAAACGCGAAAAAGTATCTCGAGGGAATCATTGAGATCAAGCCTATCCAGGCGGGCCTCGCGACCTCTGCATTCCTCCTCAATGGAATGAGCTCTCGTCAGGCCGAGGACGCGGCGATCGCGCAGGGCATCGAAGCGATGGCGCTCGACCGATTTGTCCTCGGTAGCACGCCTGTACACGGCCTGCACCTCGGCTTCGCTGCGTTCGACGAACGAGAGATTCGTCGAGGCATCATCGCTCTGGCGCGGGCAATTAGTTAGAGCGGTATCGAAGTAGCTGTACCCAGAGTATTGTGTTTTTTTTATAACCCAAAAATCGTCATCCTGAGCGAAGTAGCTCGCGTACTTTGCGAGCTACGTAGTCGAAGGACCCCGAAGAGCTCTATTTGCCGATACAGATCGAACCATTCAATCTCCAAACTCTTGCCCACCCGTGCGACAGGCTTATTGGTCGAAAAGGATTAAGGTTTAGAGGTACCGTAAAAGCCTTCGGGGTCCTTCGACTCCGCGTCCCCAAAAGCTGGGACGCTCCGCTCAGGATGACGATTTTGCAGTAAAGAGAAATACTGAAATACCGGGTACAGCTACTTGTGGCAAGAACCGAAAAGGCATGGCCTCAGCCATGCCTTTCGGTTTGCAGCGAACTACCCGGCCTTTACGCCTCGCGGTTCTCCACCACGAACTCCAGCACGCCCTTCTTGTCCGCGCTGACCTTCACTCGGTCGCCGTGCAGCACGCGCCCGTCGAGGATCCGCATCGCCAGCGGGTCCTGCACCAGACGCTGGATCGCCCGCTTCAACGGCCTCGCTCCATAGGCACGGTCGTAACCGGCCTTGAAGATCGCAGCGCGCGCCGCATCGGTAAGCTCGAGCGTAATGCGACGATCTGCCAGCAGCTTCTGCAGGTCCGCAAGCCGCAGGTCGACGATGTGCGTCAACTGGCTCTCGCCCAGCGGATGGAAGACTACCGTGTCGTCCACGCGGTTCAGGAACTCCGGACGGAAGTGCTTGCGCAACTCCTCCATCACTCGTGTCTTCGCCTCTTCGAAGCCCTCCTCGCCCTCGGCCCATGCGGTCGAAAGCTGTGTCGCGCCAATGTTCGAGGTCATAATCAGCACCGTGTTCTTGAAGTCCACCGTGCGGCCCTTGGAGTCCGTCAACCGTCCATCGTCGAGCACCTGCAGCAGCACATTGAACACATCCGGATGCGCCTTCTCGATCTCGTCGAACAGCACCACGGCATACGGCCTGCGCCGGATCGCCTCAGTCAACTGCCCGCCTTCATCGAAGCCGACATATCCCGGAGGCGCGCCGATCAGCCGCGCCACCGCATGCTTCTCCATGTACTCACTCATGTCGATGCGTACCATCGCCTGCTCGTCGTCGAAGAGGAACTCCGCCAGCGCTCGCGCCGTCTCGGTCTTGCCCACCCCCGTCGGTCCCAGGAAGATGAAGCTCCCAATCGGACGCTTCGGATCGCTAAGCCCCGCACGCGAGCGGCGAATCGCATTCGCGACCACCAGCAGCGCCTCATCCTGCCCAACCACGCGCTCGCGCAGCCGTTGCTCCATCTGCGTCAGCTTCTGCACCTCGCCTTCGAGCATCTTCGACACAGGAATCCCCGTCCACTTGGAGACGATCTTCGCAACATCCTCCTCATCGACCTCTTCCTTCAGTAGCCGCGAAGCACTGTCGCCCGACTTGGCATCGGCAACACCGGCATCCTGCGTTGCGGTCAGTGCATTCAGCTCGCGCTCCAGGTTTGGAATCTCGCCATACTGCAGCTCCGCCGCGCGCTGCAGATTGCCCTTGCGTGTAGCGTCTTCTGCTTCGAAGCGTAGCGCCTCCAGCTTCTGCTTGAACTCCGCAACCTGCCCGATCGCTCCGCGCTCCTTCTGCCAGCGCGCGCGCAGACCCGAGGCCGTCTCCTGCACCTCGGCCAGCTCGCGCTCCACCTCATGCAGACGCTCCTGCGAGTTCACATCAGCCTCGCGCTTCAACGCCGCGCGTTCGATCTCCAGTGAAGTCGCTCGGCGCTCCAGGTCGTCGATCTCCACCGGCACGCTGCCGATCTGGATCGCCAGCGCCGCCGCCGCCTCATCGACGAGATCGATGGCCTTGTCCGGCAGGAACCTGTCGGAGATATAGCGGTGCGACAACTCCGCCGCCGCCACAATGGCCGAGTCCTTGATCCGCACCTTGTGGTGCGTCTCGTAGCGCTCGCGCAGCCCGCGCAGAATCGCAATCGTATCCTCGACGTTCGGTTCGCCGACGAACACAATCTGGAAGCGCCGCTCCAGCGCCGCGTCCTTCTCGATGTACTTGCGGTACTCGTTCAACGTCGTCGCACCGATCGCTCGCAACTCACCGCGCGCCAGCGCCGGCTTCAGCATGTTGCTCGCGTCGATCGCTCCCTCGGCAGCACCCGCGCCGACCAGAGTATGCAACTCGTCGATGAACAGAATGATCTGCCCGTTCGCCTCGTCAATCTCCTTCAGCACGGCCTTCAAGCGGTCTTCAAACTCGCCGCGAAACTTCGCGCCTGCAAGCATCGAACCCAGGTCGAGCGAGATCACACGCTTGTCGCGCAGAACCTCCGGCACGTCCCCCTGAAAGATGCGCCGTGCCAATCCTTCGACGATGGCTGTCTTTCCAACGCCTGGCTCGCCGATCAGCACTGGATTGTTCTTCGTGCGCCGCGCGAGCACCTGGATCACACGGCGAATCTCTTCATCGCGCCCAATCACGGGGTCCAGCTTGCCACGCCGCGCCTGCTCCGTCAGGTCCTTGGCATACTTCGCCAGAGCCTGGAACTTGCCCTCGGGATTCTGGTCGGTCACACGCTGTGACCCGCGTACCGCCTGCAGGGCCTTCAAAATCCCCGCATGGTCCGCGCCCAAAGCTGCCAGCGCGGTCTGCACCGTCTCACCTTTGCTCGCACTTAGTGCGAGCAATAGATGTTCTGTAGAGACGTAGTCGTCCTTGAAGTTCTCCGCTTCCTGGAACGCGCCGTCCAGCACCTTCTGCAGCGCATTGCCCAGCCCCGGCTGCGACGCGCCCTGCACCTTCGGGAGCTTGGCAATGGCGGCATTCACCTGCGCCAGCAACTGCTGCACCGGCACGCCTACCTTCTCCAGCACCGGCAGTACAACGCCTTCTTTGTCTTCCAGCAGGGCTGCCATCAGGTGCAACGGCAACACCTCAGGGTTGCCGTTCTCCGCGGCATAACCCTGCGCACCCTGGATCGCTTCCTGCGACTTCACCGTAAATTTGTCCCACTTGATAGCCATCTGTCATCTCCTCAACTCAACTGCTCGTAGCTCAATTCCTCGTAGCTCGTAGCTCAACAAAACCCCTGTAACACCAACCTTGGGCCGTATCCTACTCCCGGCGTACGGCCGCGCCTAACGTCAATCCCTGGCAGCTCCTGGTTTCGTCGTCATCCTGAGCCATAGGCGAAGGACCCCCGCATTGGTGTCACCACCAAATTCGGGGGTCCTTCAGCTGCGCTTCAGGATGACGGCGAAGAACAATAGCCGTCCCCTCCGGCTTAAGCCGCCGCTTCTACCTGCTTCGGAGCCTCGACCTTCGCCACCTGCACCCGAATCTGCTTCGGGGTCGCTTCGGGCTTCTTGGCCAGCGTCAGGCTCAACACGCCGTCGGCACTCGACGCAGCCACATCCTCAGTGTTCACTGTGGTGGGTAGCGTAAAGCTGCGAACGAAGCTGCCGTAGCGCCGTTCGATGCGATGGAAGTTCTCTTCCTTCTCCTCAGCTTCGAACTTGCGCTCACCCTTCACGGTCAGCGTCCGGCCTTCGACCCGAACATCCAGGTCTTCCGGGCTGATCCCGGGCACTTCGAGTTTGAGCACCAGTTTCTGTGCATCCTCGTATACATCGACCGCCGGAACAAAGTTTCCTGTAGCCAGCGTCTCCGAGGTCTCGGCTGGAACCGCAAAGTCATGGAAGATCGAGTTGAGCCGGTTCTGTAGCACCGCCACATCATTCAACCCTCTGCGAAAGGGAACAAATCGAGTCATCGTCATAGCTTGCATCTCCTTGATTCTGAAAGGTTGTAGTCCACCCCTGTAGGCACTACATTTCTTTAGACGCAACTAGAGTATTAAGGTTGCATAAAATATGACAGTAATGCACTCACATTCAAGAGGGGAGCCTGGAACTTATGCAAGAACCTCGAAGCAGCTCAACTCAGCCCCAAAGATTCTCTCTTGAAGTGCAAGGTATTTTCCGTCCTTAGGTTTTTTTCTCTTTAGGGGTGTGGGAGGGGCGTTTTCTCTTTTTTATGCGGGAAGGAGAGCTGGGAAGAGCTTGTGTCCGTCG